>Ga0208613_1000012_pt1 | contig 161604 bp, 128 predicted proteins | sample CryBogmetaGMA6M_FD_184543 | JGI IMG/M metagenome (GOLD analysis project Ga0208613, IMG submission 184543) | Freshwater microbial communities from Crystal Bog, Wisconsin, USA - MA6M (SPAdes) | ecosystem: Environmental > Aquatic > Freshwater > Lake | place: Crystal Bog, Wisconsin, USA... | reverse complement strand
CTGCGAAATCCTCGAAACGGGTAATGACTCTTACCGCTTCAAGCAGCGCAAAAATCGCCCTCAGAAGGCTGAAAAAGTGGAAACAATTGGACGCTGATTAGTGGAAAGTATTGGACGCTGTTTGACACGACTATTGTGAACCGTTGATTAGATTAGGGGACTGTGAACGGTTCGTCGAAAAGGGCTTGAATAGTACACCCCGCTTTGAATAGTACAAATGAAAAAATGGGCTAGAATATTTCTATCCTAACCCATTGATTTTACATCCGAATATGGTGCGCCCGGAGCGATTCGAACGCCCGACCCCTTGGTTCGTAGAATAGTTCTTTAATCGTAAGTTATTGATTTAATTGGTAATGCGCTGTGGTCTTTCGTTACAACAATGCACTACAACGCACAACGATGCATAACCAAGACCGGCAAAAGTCCGGCAAATGAATTACTAGTAAAAGCTCACACCGCCATTGATTTGTGAGTACATATGGCGCACAATGGCATCATCAAACTTTAAGGAGTCCGTCATGGAAACAACGATGACCAAAGAAAGTCGCCTGAATATTCGATGCGACAACTACACACGTCAATTACTGGATAAGGCGGCCAGTTATGTCCACGTCAGCATTTCAGAATTTGTGCTGTCAAATGCACTCGCTTCAGCTCAACGTATTGTACAAGAACATGAGTCAATCACATTGAACCCAAGAGACTTCGAGTCATTCCTGGCGGCACTTGATGCGCCCGCCGCTCCTAACGCGGCTTTACAACGTGCCTTCAAACGCCACGCTGATCAGGTACGTTGATGGGATACCTCATCCGCCCACTTGATGCGGGCATTAACACAGCAGACTTTCAGTGTGGATCAGATCCTCTGAATGAATACATCCGTCGCTACGCCTCACAAGATATACGCAAAAACGTTTCACGCGTATTCGTCGCAACGCCTGATAGTGATACCAAAAAACTGGCTGGATACTTTACCTTAAGTGCAGGGAGCGTAAATTGTTCAAGCCTACCAACATCACTTGCCCGAAAACTCCCGCGCTATCCGGTGCCAGTTGCGCTGATTGGACGACTGGCCGTAGATAATGATTCACAAGGCCAAGGCTTGGGCTCAATATTACTTGCCGATGCCTGCCAAAAGGTTTCTCAGGCGAGCTCCGTTCTCGCCGTGGTCGGAATCATTGTTGATGCAAAAGACGATAAAGCTATCTCGTTTTATAAACACTTTGGCTTCATCCCATTGCCAGGTCAACCCGACAGGCTTTTGCTACCGACATCCGCCTTCCATTCAGGATAACCGCACGAGGACCCCTGATTTTTTTATGTGGTAGTTTTTATCGCCACATAATCGAAACTGCATTAAAGCACTTACCTTAACAAGGTAATGATCAACATTTACCTCCACAACGGAACAAATAATTGAATTGCTTGTTTCCTGAATAACGCCCACGTGATGCGGAAATTGGCTTCGCGACTGATTGCGCATCAATGTGCCGGGGTACTGCACTGAATACCTCACTTGAACTTTTAATCAGAGGCATTGCTGCAGTAGATATTGGATTACGATTACAATCCACCTTGTTTCAGTTACTATTCGTCCCCTTGTCAGAGATGATGTTTGAGGCCGCACCTATCAATTTTTTGATCTCAATCGAACTTATCTCATGCACCACTGAAAGTAATCAACATGTCCAATCAAGCACCAGAAATTTTCCAACGCGCACTCGATACTCTTGATTTTCCTGACTTACCAGCAATCACTGACTCTGGATTCGAACAAGCCGTGATTATGCTGCGTATTCCACTGAAACTGGACACTCAGTCCAGAGCAAACTGGACAGTCGGAGCGTAGCGACGCGGGGGTTGTATTTTTACTCCTGATTTGCAGGTTTAGTCAAACCGCTTTTGCTCTTTCTCATCGATTCGCCGGACAGATTCAACTTGTGTGCGTTGTGCACAAGGCGATCCAGGATAGCGTCGGCCAGAACGGGGTCGCCGATTGAGTCATGCCAGTCATCAATTTTTAGCTGACTGGTGATGATGGTCGAACGCTGACCATAACGGTCGTCCAGTATTTCCAGTAAATCCCGCCGAGCAGAATCCGTCAGCATGGCCACACCCCAATCATCCAGCAAGAGAACATCGACCTTAGCGAGTTGCGTGATGAGTTTTACGTAACGTCCGTCACCATGAGCAATAGCCAATTCCTCAAACAGGCGCGGCACGCGCACATACAGCGAGGAATAACCCTGCCGACATGCCTGATTGCTCAGCGCACAGGCCAGCCAGGTTTTACCCAATCCGGTGTGTCCCGTGATCAGCACATTCTGGTGCTCCTTGATCCATGCGCCCGACAGCAGGCGGTTGAACAGGTTTCGATCCAGACCGCGCGCCACGCGGTAATCCACGTCCTCCGCTACGGCAGCATGTTTAAGTTTGGCACGGCGTAATCGTGCCGACATCTGCAAAGAGGCGCGTTCACTAACTTCGCGTTCAACCAACAAGCCGAGTCGTTCCTCGAATGACATCCGATCCAGTTCCGGTAAACGCTGTTGTTCGTTCAGTGCCTGCGCCATGCCGAACAGACGTAATTGGTTAAGTTGCTGGTAGGTAGGATGATTCAACATCTTGTTTCTCCTTGGGTTGGTGTCGTGGTAATTAGTGGTAATAGCCGGGGCCGCGCACCGTACTATGGGTAAGTGGTAAGGTGGTTTGCGCTGTTTCAGCCTGATTTTGTTTGTCCAGACCATGCTTGAGAATGGAGCTGACACTGCGGTAATTGGCTGCATTCAGCGACAGTGCGCGAGAGCACGCGGCCTCTAGTCGCGGATCGCTGTAATCACGCCCCATGCGTAACACGCCCAGGCAGGCGCGGTAGCTTTGTTGCGGATGTTTGCGCTGCCCCAACATGCTCTCGACGGTTGCGTGTGTGTTGGGTCCAATCTTCTGTGCCCAGTCGAGCAGACGTTGGGCACTCCAGCCCGCTACTTGTTGATGCGCCGGTGTCATGTGGGCATCAATGGTGGTGTGCCTTCCTTTGAGCTGGCTTCTGGCATGTGCAGCAATGCGACTGCCGCGATGGAATATCTCGACTGTCAGCGCCGTAAAACGTACATCCACTTGCTGGCGGGCAAAGCGGTACGGTACCGAGTAATAGTGACCAGTGATCTCGATGTGATAGTCGATGCCGACACGAGCGATCTTCCATTCGGCAAACTGATAGCGATCTACTGGCAACGCGTTGAGCGCCGGGCGGTCGAGTTCAACGAATACGCTGTAACGGCAACCGGGCAATTTCTTGAACGGACGCTGATTCAAGTCCGTCAGCAGCGCCGAGATGGCGCGGTTAGCTTCTGCCAGACTGAAGAAGCGCTGGTTACGCAGTCGTGCGAGTATCCAACGTTCGACCACGAGGACGCCATTCTCTACCTTGGCCTTGTCACGCGGCTTGCGACTACGTGCCGGCAATACGGTGATGCCATAGTGCGCAGCCAGATCACGATAGGTCGGGTTTAATTCAGGATCGTAATAGGACGGATGTTTGACGCCTGATTTCAGGTTATCCGGCACGAGGATTTCCGGTACGCCACCCATAAATTCAAAGGCACGAACATGAGAGCCAGTCCAGTCTGAGAGTTGTTGTGTCCAGGTGGCTTCCGCAAACGTGTAGTTGGACGCGCCGAGAACGGCCACAAAGAGTTGTGCGTGACGGATTTCACCCGTTTGGGCGTCAATGATCGGCAACGTCTGGCCCGCATAATCGACGAACAACTTCTCGCCGGGTGTATGCGTTTGCCGCAGGGTAACTGACAGCCGACCAACCCATTGCCGGTAACGCTCGCAGAACCAACTGTACTGGTAGCCCTCCGGATGGATGGCTTTATATTCTTGCCATAGCAATTCGAGCGTGACGCTCTTCTTGCGCATTTCGCGGTGCGCCCAAACCCAGTCTGGCTCAGTGCGAACAACATCAGAAGCCACAACGGGCGGGAACAGCCGCAGCTCAAGGGACGAATCATCCAACCCTTCGGGCAGCGGATAGCCTAGGCCCGCAGCTTTGGCGCGGCGAACATACTCACCAACCGTGGTGGGGGATGCACCTATGGCACGGGAAATTTCCCTAAAGGTTCGACCGCATTCGTAATGCAGGCGGAGTGTTTCTGTAATCTTGCGCATGGATAACCTGTTGTTGGCCATGTGGCTCCCCGGTAAAAATTGCCGAGGTTGCCACGGTTATCCCGCGTACCGCTACATCTCTATTTTACTGTCCAGTTTGGCGTGGAATCAGTGTCCAGTTTGCGCTGGAATCGCTGTCCAGTTTGCCGTGGAATGCGTGTCCAGGTTGCTCCGGAATTCGCAATTATGCACTACGCCATGCAGTATGGCGCAAAGGGTTGGTCTGCGGCGGTAGTCATCAATGAGGGGATGGTGGGCGTGGTGGCTGTACCTGAGCAGGGAATTGAGCCCAAAGTTTATTTGCTCGGCCTGCTTCACCACGGTTATATCGAGGAGGCATTGCCTGGTTTGGAAGCCTTGTATGGCATGATCGATGACGCCGACATCTGTTTTAACTACGGCGTTGCACTGTCTGAACTGGACCGTGTTGAAGCGTCATTGGAACCATTAAACAAGTGTCTCATCCTTGATCCAAGCTACGACAATGCGGCTGTCGCCATTGGCGTTTCGCTGTCCAAGCTTAAACGCTATGATGAAGCTGAAACGGTACTCAAGGTAGCTGCAAAAATCCAACCCGACAATGCATTGGTGAAGCAAAATCTTGCTGCCACTTTGGCTCGTGCAGGTAAACCAGCTGAAGCATTACCCTATTTCCGCCAAGCGGCTTCACTAGCACCTGATAGTCCAGTAGCCCTGATGGGCTTGGCTCAATGCCTTGATTCAATAGAGGCGCGTCAGTCGGAAGCCCTGAAGATATGCAAAGACGTACTCAGGCGGTTTCCTGATTCGCAATTCGCTGAAGCCGCCAAGCAAATTTTAAATCAGGCAGGACAGGCTGATCTCAGAAAGACCGTAGATGACGGTTTTCGTCCTGATGCAGTTGAATACATGATGTCCGCCATGAAGCGCTACGCTGCAATGCCACGTGAGGAAGCTGGGCGTGTGACCATGGAAATTGCGCGGTTAGGTGAAACAGGCCTCGAAATCAATAATCCGAGCAAACGCTATTCACTGACCAATCTCGACGGTGACTTTTCAGGGCTGCAATTGCTCTGTTACATGCACGTTGGCTTGGCACTATTTGATCCAAGCGTAGATTGTGGTTCCGGATTACAACGTGAATTCGAAATAGCCAAGGGCATGACGGGTAACGCTTAACCACTACCATTCCACATTTTCCTGTTTGCATGATCGCTGGCACATATTGAGGAAAAAATGACTGAAGCACCGATTAGTACGCCACCACAAGCGTACATGAACATAATCAGCTCGTTGATAGATAAAGCACGAGGTTTTCTGGAGGCAGGTGAAAAACTTCAGGCTATCGCCTTCGTGGGTAATCTAACCACACAGCAGGTCATGCCGGTGATGATAGAGCCAGGAAACAATCAGGGAAAAGACCAGTCTGCACGGCTTATACAGTCAGCAGCGACTGCATTGGATGCTGATTTTGTATTTACAATCATGGAAGCCTGGTCACTGCGAGCTGACAAAGTGCGTCAAATGGACGCGATTCTCGACAAGTATGGCAGTATCGGCGCATCGCCCTATGCGATTGATGTGTGCTCTTTGATGTTGGAAACCAAGCGCGGCGTGTGGGCAACACAGCTGCCCATTAAACCCAAGGGCGTATCCAAGAAGAAACGTACCTTCGGGGCGGTTGAATTTCGCTATTTCACGGAAGTGAATGGGCGATTCTCACATCTGCTACCCGTAAAAGACGATGACGAAACGCCTACGATACTGCATTGAAATATCGTGGGCAATTTTGTAACGATAAAAAGTTAATAGATTAGTTGGCTTATGGATTCAAGCTTAGATACGAACGCGTGTGCGAAGCTGGTGAAATTCGGCTAGCCTGCCAGCCATCGCGGTATCAATCACCGCATTCGCCAGGCCAGATGTATCAGTTCTCGGGTGACGGTTGGTTGTTGCATATCGGTTTAACAGACAATTTAAGGTACTGCAGGCAATTAGCTCCTACCAACTGAAAGCACATATTCAAAATGGCTAATGAGTTCATCCAGCAGCTCAGATTTTTCATCGCTATTGCACCGATTGAAGTGATAGGTCAATTCACCGACAACATCGGAAATAACATCAGGCCGAAATCTGACCCATTTCTTCCTGCCATTTTTCAGCTCAGCCAATGTTGTTTCGTCCCCGACCAAAAAACCGGCATGTACCAGGACGAGCTTTTTTTGATATGCCCGCAAATCAACTTCAATATATTCAGCCGTGCTATTCATGGGATTCCCGAGGTACATCTATAAACTCCGGCTCTGATGACCGTTCAGACTTAACATCTTGTCTGCTTTCCAGCGTGGATTACAAGTGACGAGAAATCAAAACCAGCCAAGCCCAGCTACTTGTAATCGCACCGGTTCACACAGCTCCAAAGAACGCCCCAAGTTAGAGCAACGTAAATCGGCATGAGAAACCAAAAAATCAGCTATTCAAGTAAATTGATGACATTCAACCCCTCTCCAAAAACAGACTGCGCTACAGGAATCAAATGTTCATGATGAGTTAAAAAAATCACCTGTGTCATTCCTGATAACTTTGCCAGCGCTTCAAATCCAGCCTTTGAACGCCCATCATCGTAGTTGATAAAAAGATCGTCAGCGATAAACGGCAACGGAATAGTTTGCTCCAAATGTAGTTCCAGCGCAGCCAATCGCAAGGCAAGGTAAAGCTGATCGCGCGTACCTTCGCTCATCCCTTCAATATCTACATATTCGCCTGTGGCTCGTTGTCCGGACAGTTTTAATGGCTCGCATTCGTAATCCACCACTAGGCGCTCAAACATACCCTGAGTCAGACCGAAAAACACCTCACTCGCTCTGGCAAGCATGGGACCTTGCTTACTTTCACGGAATTTTTCGATCGACCAACGCAATAATTTTGCTGCCGTATATACCTTGATGTAACGCTCGACAGCGTTAGACATTCGCGCTAATGCCTCTTGTCTCTGAGATTCAGCGCATGCGGCCTCATCCTGCCCCGCAATTTTACTCAATGCAGCTTGGGCGGAATTTTGCTCCGCTGACAATTTATTTTGCTGACCGACCAAATTATCAGAGAAGAGTTTAATTTCAGACAGCCGCATTGAAATTAAGCTGACATCAATTGCTGAAAGCTCCGCCTCAAGTGCTTCGCGCCCCAGTCCATCCCCCGTTTGCAGCAACTGTTTTTTTACTTGTTCAACACCAGCTTCCAAGGTACGTAAGCGATCTGAGTTACTGATTGCTGTTCGCAATGCGCTGCTATCGCCAGAGTTTGACCTCAGGAATAGAGGCTCAAGTGCTGCTTTAGCTTCTACAATTCTTTTCGCAGCCAACCTAGCCTGGACCGACACTTGTTCCCATTCAGTTTTCAATCGCCCCAATTCGTGAAAGTCTGTCGATGCCTGCTGCACCGCACTGGCGAGGGTTAACGTTATTTGTATTGCGGGAAGCATGGCAATTCCCGGCACAACATCATGCGCAAGATCCTTGGCCTCCTCAGTAAAGTTTTTGAGATCACGTGACATCGTATCGATACGATTGACGCGAAGATCTCGGATCTTCTGAAAGTTTTGATGCATACGCTCAAAAAGATCGAGCGCTACCTCGATTGCGCCAATATTTGCCTCTATGGGCAAATGTGCAACCGCAAGATTTTTTTGCAGCTCGGCAGTCCAACCCTGCATAGCTTCCTGTGCTTGTAACACTCGGTTATTTAAATCCGGAATCGCTGCTTCGGCGCGAATTTTTTGAGCAACAAGTGCATTCCGTCGTTCTTGCGCACGGGTTGCAGTATTCACCACTTCCTCGACCAGCAAAACAAGAGCTGACAAATTCAAATTTTGTGCATTGGGTTTGATGGAGGAAATAGCCTCACTCAATGCCGTTTTGGCTCTGACCACGCTCAAAGCAAGTTCCGACTGTGTAGTTTGTACTTCAAGCAATGCATCATAAGCGCTGAGAACACGTTCACGAACCGAACGCCAATCATTCACTTGCAGCAGAGACATCCCTGCCAGCCCAAGTATGCTAGCGCGCACTTCCCATTCGCTATTCTGTTTGAGCAGAGCCTGTGCATTTTGCTCATAGCGTGAGTCAAGATCCATCAACTGCTGTTGCAGTCGTTGCAATTGATCAATTCGTGATTGAATTTCGGTTTCTTCCTGGGCCTTATCATGCCGCTTATCAGACAACACATCCGACTCAGCAACCTCCTTTTCATAGGCGCTAGCGGCTTCTGCCAAGTTGACATCACCGGTCTTGATCGCCTGCCAACTCGAATCTCGTGACAGACGAATATGCTGCACATCCGCCAAAGTTACAGGATGATGCGCAATCTTGTACTGTGATATTTCAAGTTGCAAAGCTTCAATCGCGGCCTTTGTATCAGTACGCCGATCTGTTGTCGTGGATAGGAGCAACTCTAGATCATTACGTTTTTTGATCAGTGAATTCGTTTCATCTTGAGTGGGCGGCAACAGTTTTTTTAGTTGTTCCACACCTGGATTCCAGACACCTAACTCAAGCGACATACCCTCTAACTCACGCGTCACTCTTCCAATTTGTGCTTCGAACCTTTTCTCTTGTGATGTCACATCTCCCAAGGCTCTTGCTGTTGCCAACGCATCGATTAACGTAACAGGAATATTCGCAACCGGTAGTCCCGCAATTTCAGCATCAATTACGTTAATATCCTCTACCCGACTTCTGTGTGCCTCTGCTGCGGTCGCCAGCGCCTGAGCTAGGGCTTCGTAGCGACGAAGCAAATTATCAATGGCAGATCGCACCAAGCTACTTGGCAAACGTTGCGCAAGCGCCGCTTCACCTTCCTCTGTCCACCCAAGCTGTCGGGCATATTCATCAATCGTTTGTGAAAGCACACGAACTTCTTCCTCGCGTTTTCCAATGTCACTTTCGTGATTGCGCAACTGCTGGCGCGTGGCTGACAACGCTTCAATATCAGTAGCGCGCGCCAGCAGGCGCTCGTCTGGATTTAAGGCTGAAATTTTCTCTTGTAGCTCGGATAGCTGTTTTTCGTAAAGTGCAACTGACTGGCTCGCAATTGCAGTTTCATGTTCAGAATTTGCCAACTGTTCAGCCGCATTCTCCGGTAATGACGCAACCACACCCAGCTCAGTCAACTCACCTTCTAGCTCGACCAGTTGAATCAGCATGGGCGCCACACGGCGCACCCGCTCCATCTGGACACGCTCCTGCTCCAATGTTTGATATTTTTCTCTGGACAGCTTTAACTCATCACTAATCTGCTCCAGCACGCTGCGAGCCTCCTGCCAATCCTTTGTTCGGACCGTCGCCAATTTAAGTGCAGTCTCAGCCTGATCGAGTTCGGCACTGGCAATATAATATTCTCGGTCGCTCGATTTGCGCTTAGCCCAAAGTTTATCGGCTTCGGCATCCAGCTTGTCACGAATTTCTCCAAGACTCCCGATTCCCGCCGCTGCCTGAAAGAGTATCTGGCCGATGTCATTCGAAGCACTAAGAATTTCTTCTCCACCACTTACAAGTCGCTCGTGATTCAAACCAAACATCTGATCAAAAAAAGAACGATCAATTTGCCCGAGAAAAGACGTCAACGCATCATCAGACAGAATTACGCCAGCGGCCGATTGCAACGTCTTGCCTCTGCCCTTGGTACGGATAAATTCAAGCTCGGTATTGCCATGTTCGATCATGGCAGCTAAGCGCATGTCACGGTATGCATGCAAGAAGTTGTAGCGCGAGTGAAGTTCTATGCCGAAGAATAGGTCCTGAATGGCATTGCGTAGTGTGGATTTGCCGGCCTCGTTTGGCCCTACAATCAGATGAAAATCTTTTTCGGCATACGGCAAAGATACGGACTTTTCAGTAAATTTGCCATAGCGCAGCAGGTCTAATCGTGTAATGCGCATAAAGACCTCAGTTTGATTTTGCTAGATAGGCCAGCAATCCAGGGGTGACGGATTTAACAATATCAGCGAGATTTCCGTTTCGGATGGCATTCAGATCCGGTACAGATTGAATCAACTCGAAGGGAGCCTTGTCTACCAGAGGTCGCAAATCATCCATCAAGGATGCCATCAACGCCGCATCGTTCGGAGCTTCGTTGAGAAATTTCTGTAAATCGGCAATTGCGTCCGAACGTGCTGCAACATCCAAAACATTTGCGACAGGCTCAGTCTCAATACGCACTTTCTCTATCCACATACGGTCGATACCTTGTCCAGCGGCCTGCCCAAGGATTTCTTCCCGCAAATGTGATTCCAGTCCGAACAATTCGCCATGAGCAGTCGTTTTACCCTTGATGTGAACACGTACCGACAGGTAAATATTTTCAGGAGTAGCGGCGACCAGTTGCTCAAATTCGCGTCCAACCAGTCTAACAACATCATCTAGCGTAATTGCTTCAGCGGCATCCACTTCAACCAGATACCAGCGTAGCGAGTCAACCAGCAAGCGTTCTACCGAATGTATGCCTGACTCATCAGCTGTGACCATAACAGCGCCACGCGCCCCAGTTTCGCGGACATGTCTCCCCTGCAAATTCCCAGGAAAGACCACCCAAGGATCTTCCTGCAAAATGGCATACTCATGCACATGCCCCAGCGCCCAGTAATCGTAGCCTTTGGCGTTTAGTTCAGCCAATGAACAAGGTGCATAGTTCGCATGGGCAGCGTATCCTTCCAATGCGGTGTGCAATACTCCGATATTCAGCCAACCATCTATCGGCTTTGGATAACTGGCTGCCAGATTTTCTACAGTGGCCGCTTCTTTGTAGCTGCGTCCGTGCAAGGCCACCTTCAAAATTTCATTGCGAAAGGTGTTCGCCTTGCGGGTTTCAAATTGATATACGTTGGCTGGCAACGTCAGTTTCTTGGTCATCTCGCTATCGGCATCGTGGTTGCCGAATAGCAAATAAACAGGAATGCCGGCCTTATTTAATCGCCCCATTTCCCGACAGAAAAAATGGCCCGTGTTGTAATCTTTCCAGGTGCCATCGTAGAGATCACCTGCAATCACCATAAAATCTACGGTTTCCTCGATGGCCACATCGACCAGTCGTGTGAACGCATCGCGCGTCACTGTCCGCAGCATGTCGGCAGGCGCATCTTTGTAGGCTGCCAGGCCGGTTAATGGACTGTCGAGGTGAATATCAGCGGCGTGGATAAATTTCATTGCATGTGACTCGCTCGGCATAAAAGATTTTCATTCAAATTTATTGGCTAGGATAAAGCGACTGCATTTACACGCCAAACAACTGGACTCATGTCTTCCTCAGAGATTAAGCTCATCGGATTCTGAATACGCTTTGTTACCACCCCCAAGTCACCCTCACGCTCATGCACATGCACTCGATATAGCCAAGCAGAGGCACCTAGACTAGTCAATATTTTTCTCTCATTGTCTGAAATGTAGAAATCACTATCGAGTGAGGTCGAGCTTTTTACTTCAATGTAGCGCTCCTCTCCAGGCCACAACGACTCAATATCGTACCCTCGGCCAACATCTGTCAAAGCTACGCGATTTACATATTTTTTAGGCTCAGGACACCCAATAGTGCGCAACCGCTCAAATTCATCAAGTACAGCTATCAACTCCCCGGCTTTGCCTATTTCTGACTTTCTGTTCAGCTGGTTTTCATACTCCTCAGCTGTAATTACACCATTTATACGATACCGATGTGGAAAGTTATCGACCGGCTCTATAACCTTCACTTCAGCGGCTTCAACATTTTCTGCAGACTGCATATCGAAATAGGCGTCCAGAACACGTTGAACATTGTCACGGGCAAGGTTGATTTGCAGCAGAGGTGAGCTGCTTGATGGCTTTAGGTATACAGATCTTTCCACACTACCTGCTGGCTTTCCATCTCTAGGGTAGCTTTTTTTAATATTCTCCCTCGGTAATACATCACTTAATAATGATCCTGAGCGAGTTTTATCCCGCACATATAAAGTCAAGCTTGCATTGTTCATACGTATGCCAACTTGAGCTCCACCATAACGTGGAAAATCATAAATCCATGTAGGAGTTGTCTTGGTATGACCGGAGTCATGATAACCATTGGCACCATATCTCGAATGAAATAAACCGATGGTGTACAACACATCATCAAAAACTGCGTAACCTAGATCACTTATTGCTCTACTCATCAACTTTCCCTTAGTAATCGAACGAATATTCTGTACACTCGAACTTCACAAAATCAATACCGTTTTCTTATCCAATAACGACAGCATCGTTAATACCGAATCACAGTCGCCACCTTCTTTGCCCGAGTCAGAGCCACATATTGCAACCGCTGAATATTGTCGGTCGTTGAATCCAAAACACCCCAGTTGCGTGGTGTCAATAACACCACCTCATCAAACTCCAGGCCTTTAGCCCTGTGCATAGTCGCAATTCGTACCGACTTCGAATCTGGCTGATCGCGTGCGTCAGGACCAAGAATGGTGGTTGAAATTTTTCCTTCCTTTAAACTCGCATGAACCGCATTGACATCATATTTGCTTGGAACGATCACACAAACTGATCGACCTTCCGCCAGACTCGTCTGCAATAACGGGATTAAACTGCTAAGCGCATTTTCCAAGTGCTGAAAATCCAGCACCTTCGGTACCGAACCGTGCGACAGCGACTTGTAACGCTTTACTTCATCTGAACCTTCATCCAGATCATCCACTTCACAGCCTTCGAGCATCGCTACAGCCAGATGCCGAATTTCCTCTGTTGTCCGATAGTTCAAATACAGCTTACGCGAACGACCTTTTATATTGATCCCGGAAGTGCTCATAGAAGCGCGATTACGAGTGTAGATACGCTGATGTCCATCACCCACAAAGAATAGATCATTGGGCTTACTAGGCACCATGGCACGAAGCAGTCTAAGTGCCTGCGGGCCAAAGTCCTGTGTTTCATCCACGATGATGGACGAGAACGGCTTCGGCTTTTCATATAAAAGCGCAGCTGCATCACGATACGCGTCATCCACTTCCTTCAGCTTTCTGCTGGCTAACTGCGCTCTGTACTCTTCAAACACAGGCCAAATAGCATCGCGCTTACCCCGTGTCAAAACAGTGCCACGGCCGGTTCGTTTCGCCAGACGATATTCGTCACGCGAAGTAACACCCTGTGCCAGGATGATGCGTTCAAGTTCTTCTTCGTAGAAGCCCGCTGTGAATGAAAGACTTGTATCCTGAAGCGTCAACGCACACTTCCAGGCTTCGCCCGCTTCATCTTGCCGTCGATTGTAAATAATCTTGTGCTCGTATTTGTGGCGACGTAAAAATCCGTTAACCCATGCATCTAGATTTTTAATCTCAATTTTTTGCATCACCGAAGGCGTACAGAGCGTTTTTAAGTTTTCCTCAATATCTGCGGCCAGATTACGAGTAAAAGTGGTAAAGAAAACTTTATCATCTATTGAGGCACGTTGTTCTGCCAGCCATTTGGCCCGGTGCATAGCAAGAACAGTTTTACCTGTTCCGGCACCGCCCAGCACACGCATGGGACCGCTGCGATCGCCCTGCGCCAGCTTGCGTTGGGTAGGATGTAGAAATACACGCCATTGGGCCAGTGGCGAATTAAGCATCGCCGCCATCGTCTCCTCATCAGCGACAACGACAAAGCGAGACTGTGATTCAGCCGTTTCTATGGCAGCCGCGTAGTCTTCGATATCAACATGTTGATCAACTCGTGTTTCTCGTGACACTAACACCTCGGTAACGCTATCCCCTGCTGCAATCAGAAACAATCCCTCATAGGCTTCCACTGGCAGATACTCTTGCAACGCATCCAGCTCAATTTCAGACTGAATGGATCGAACCTGCACCAACAATTCCTCAGGGATTCCGATGCTAAGCAATTCCAAATCTGACAGTGAAGCAAAAATAAGGGTGGGCTTAGTCTCTACAACCGCGTCTGAGGAGGAACGATCATCAGCTACAAATTGAACGGCCTCCTTACGCACCTGCGCCAACGCAGGTTCAACTAGACTCTCAACCGCGAATACTTGTAGCGCACCTGTAGTTGGATTGACTGCAATCCGCCGCCCTTCTGCCCACTTGTAAGCAGCGTCGTGATGATCGACATACATCAGCACATACACATCACCTGCTGGCGGTTTGAATACAATACCCCGCCAGTCCTGATCGATGCGAACTGACTTAAGATTTTTGTCACGAGCCGCGATGATGGGCTCATAGTTAATACCACTGGACGTGGGATCGCTTTGAAAACGCAGCGCCCATTTCAAAACCTTGCCCTGAACGCCCTGCGACAACGTGGCAAGATTCATCAAGAAATCCTGCGCCAATGCTACTTTAGGTTTTAAGCTCATTCCTGTCCCTTCGCGTGTATTTGATCCTGAACGGCTTGATTGCCAAGTTCATCGATCAGTCGTTGCGGCCATTCGTTTTCCGCCACCACAATTGTCCATCCATTTGCCTGCCAAACCGGGGCACTCATGGCATGCTCCGGAAGCAACAACACAAGTTTGCGCTGCAACCAGGCTAATTCAGCTTCCGCCACGACATCCCCGTCTTGCTCAAACTCGTACCCCACCTCGTCCGGTGGAGACATTCCGGCATCAAGCAGGACACTCAAACCATCAGCCAAATAGCCCATCGCCTGCTCGATTACACGCTCCCATGCAGCCGCATGAACACTTCCCTGCGCATTGGATACAGGTCTCGTACCCGTAGCGATCGTAATAGCAGAATAATCACTTGCCTCCATGCCTGCCTGTGTAGCCAGAAGCACACCCGGCAAGGTCTGAAAAATATTAAAAAGCCACAGCCAGCGCCGCCATATCAAATGACGTTCAGGATCACTTTGGCAATTTGCTTCGTTGAAAATCACAAAGCCCGGACTTGGCGGGATCGAGGATGCCAAATTAACCAACTCGCTCGGCCACCAATATCTCAATAACAACGATGTATTATTTATGTTGCCACAAGCAACACTTCTTTCTGGCCGCTCGCACGGCAAATCATCCAGCCCGCTCCAGAATTTGGCTAACTTATCCCTTGCGTCTGCCAATACCGGATTAGTCGGATTTGGCACCATCAAGAACGCTGTCGCTCCGGCATGATGTGCAATTTTATTGGCGTGTTGATCGCCGGCATCACCTGCTGGCTTGCTTAACCAATGCAGTAACACGGCCACTGCATGCTGAGTCCAAAGACTGTCGTCCAGCATCGAACGCAGCGGTGGCGGCAATTGCCCCTTAACATTGAAGCACATCTCACTCAAGCCATCGACTAAGGTACTGTCCAGCTTACCATCCATCGCGGACTGAACATCTTCCCAGGTTACCGACCACACCCAGAATTTACCACTCGCAACTAAGGCACTGCGTTTATTGGCATCCTCACGAGTAGAGGACTGATGATAGGCCCATCCATCACAGAAAACGGCAATAGGCCGGCGTAGCGAATGACTCTTGGTGGGCCACAATACAAAGTCCGGTCTGGATTGCGCGCTCACTCCCTCATTAGGACCTATATCAACCTGCGGCTCAATCCAGTAACGCTGCTCTCCAACTTCAAGTAAATACCCTGATTTCCCCTGAACAATTTCCTGAACCAGCTTTATAAACGGCAAGCCGCCGACTCCACTTAAACGACGCAGGCTCTCGATGAAGCGTGCTTCAAGTTCGGAATCAAAGTTGGGATTAATGTAGATTTCTGAAATTGACTCGACATGTTCAAGGTGATCGAGGTTTTCTACCAGATGTTCAAGAATAGCGCGTGCCCGATCACGCGACACGAGCGCCATCGCACGACCTAAGCGATACTGATAAACACAACGGTAACAGCCGTCTTTTTCAGCATCCGCATTGCAAGCACAAGCAGCTAAATGGATTAGTGCCAGACGCAAAACATCAACTAAAACCAGGGCTTCATTGGATAGCAATTCATGTAAATAACCCGTTCCTCCGGGAACAGAATCGTAGAGCAACACATACTGCCGGCTTGCAGCACCATCTTGCCCCGGCTCCTCATGCGTCACCATCCGTAAGTGATCAACCTTACCGCCAAATCTCCGTTTCAGCCCGATCCTGACCGCAGCCATGAACGATTGCACGGATGACTCATCCACACCTGAAGCCGTATAAGGCACCAGAATACGCAAGGCTTCCGAAGTAAATTCACGATATAAATACAGGCAATCGATGATATTTTCCGGCGCTTTATCACCCCGTTTCTCACAGTCAAACGAGTGCATCTGCCCCTGCTCACGCTCACGCGCATTGCGAGGTAAGCGCTGAATTTGTCCGCAATGCTTACATAATTTAAAGCCTGGCCGAGTCAATTGTTGCCCTGCCACGGCATAACCCTCGCCCGGCTTGGTTGGCTCGCCGAAGTTCACATCCCTGAACACCACGCGCTCAATGAATTCAAACCCGAATGGCATGTCGGGAGCCTTCAAGCGATATGCTTCCTTGATGTCTTTGACTTCAAAGTCCGCCAGCAGCTGGCGCACATAAAACTTGGGCTCTCGATCTTCCGCGCTGTCATCAATACGGACTTCGGTGTCATTGCTGTTGGCGATCGCCTGCTTGAAGCGAAGCAACTGGCGCTTTTGTGAAACATTTGCCCACATCCCGTCACCGCAGCGTGGACATGAACCATGTGCATCAGCCTGGATATCAAGATTTTCCATATGCTGGCAGGTCGGGCACATACGCCACATTTCCAGCGATGACAGACTGAGATTGATCTGATCAATCTCTACCCTGCGCTGATTTGCGTAAAACACATTTTCCGGTGCGAATTCCGACAATGCCGATTGTGCCGGTCGCTCATAGCGTTCAGCCGGCAAGGAGATGTATGTCCCGGCACTCTCCGGATCATCACTGCCCTTTTTTCTCCATAGTAAAGATTTGAGCTCAACACCGGCTTCAGGAAATGCGTAATTAGGAATTAAACCTGCATCGGTCAAGGTATTGAGCAACTCACGCTGGTTTATCTCCTTGACCAACTCCATCGCTTTTTGGCGTTCTCGCTCAAGATGATCTATCTCGCCCCGGGTCGCCTCATCCTGAGGACGAGCCTTGAGTACCTTGATCTGCTTCTTGATCTGCTCCCCGCGATCACGATGAACCTTACGCTCTTTGGCCAGCTCTTCAAACAGCTTGTTCAGTCGCATACGCAAGGCATCATCTTTTTCGGTTCCTTGCATAAAACCTTGCAACCTGGCGGCAACCCGATCATCAAGATCAACACCCAGCAGCAACTTGAAACCGGTCAGCAAGCGCTCCTCATGTTCCTGAATATAGTTCAGGAATGTAATGGGAAATCGTGTCTGATCGAAGCTGTCATGTGCATTGAGCGCTTCTTGCGTTTTATCCGGCAACGCGGTATCGGGAATGCCTGAACCCACCCAGTCATCAAGACAAAATGCAAACATCTGCCGTCGCAATACTTCAGCCGCTTTGAGAAAGATTCCAGGTGGCATCACTTCACCCAGCAACATCTCGTTGGTGTCTTCAAAAAAATACAAATCATGCGGGCTGGCGCCATCGGCCAATGTAGTGGTAAACGCGTTACCGTCACGCCGCCCCGCCCGCCCTATTCTTTGTAAATAACTGGCCTGATTCGGTGGCACGGAACAGAGCAATACGGAAGACAGATCACCTATATCCACCCCCATTTCCAGGGTTGGCGTTGCAGACAGCAAATTTTCATGCCAGGGATGAGGTTCTTTTGATTTGAAGCGCAACTCTAATGCTTCTCTTTGATCTCGTTGCAGCAAACCCGTGTGTTCAGCAGAAAAAACCCGGCGCAAATCCCCGCGACTAAAACGCTTCGCAAGCCATCCACCCGCCTCGACTTGCTCTGTATAACGTTCCTGCGGCGCATCAAGACAAGGCATACCCAGCAATATTTCTGCACAATCGGCGGGAATATTCAATCCTCGTTTACCATGCAATGACACCAGCCGGGTTAAATGCGTCTCCAACATCAGCGCAGCCGGATTGATACCTATCACATCAGCAGCGGACGATTGCATACGCGACAAAACACCTTCGTTTTCAAGGGCCTTGATTCCCACTACATAAATGGCTACTTCGGCATTTTTCGGCAGTAAACCTCGTTCGCCAAGGGTCGCATTTAGCCAAGTCTGATAGAACGTTTGAGCCTGTGTATTCACCAGAAGATCATAACCACGCTCATTTCCCATCGACAGAAACACAGGATGTGCCGATCTATCTCCCATGCCGGGCAACCACTCTTTACGCCCCGCATTATGAGTAAAGGAATAGATATTTCCGTCCACGGCATAGACAGCCATTTCAGGATGAAATACTGCCCCGCGTTGCCGCAAATGACACACGAAGCCCCATAACCACTGCACTACCGTCTTGATATCTGCATGACGGATACCAAAATTTTCATGTAAAACAGGCAACAGTGCATCGGCAGCCCGCAACAAGTCATCTAGCCTTGGCGCCAACGTCGCTTTACCGATGACATCGAGCGTACGACCGCGTCGACTAAGATAGGTAAACTCGGCAAATGCCTGCCAAGCCAGTCGCTTTTGCACGCGTGACGGCAAGCGACTATCCTTCGGCAAGCTATCCTGCTCTCGCAAAGAATTCGCCCAATCCCGCTGCCACATCATGTCTGGGCCGATAAATTCCGCAACAAATCGATCAACCGGCATCAACAGTGGTGATTCGTCGTCCAACCACAGACGGGCGGACTGATCGAGGAATACATTCCAGGCGCACTGCGGCGTCGCCACCTGGTCGATTACCTGCGCCAGCCCGGTGCGTACCGTATTAAGATAAGTTCGGGCAGTAAAGAATCCTGCCCGGTGAGCTGCATCCTGCACGGAATCCGAGAATGCGATCAGTTTTTTGTCGTCATTAAACGGGCTCGCCCAGCTATGCTCTATCGTGACTGCTCCCAGGGTGGTATTACGTGCACCCAACAGCAACTGCCGATATTTACTGCCACAGGCAGGACAAGTCGGGTCATGCCATGCATGTGCGATACCGGCCTGCGTAGTGGTAGCCCGCGTTGCCGTCACCCTGAAAACATCCACCAGATCACCGTGACCGCATGCCGTACATTCGTCGCCACCGCTTTGCAGATTGCCACACTGAGAACATAAGCGCTGCTCGAAGCCATCACACAAAGGGCGCTTCAATCCCGCTTTCGCATACAAACGCAGCACTTCGGGCTGTGCAGCAAACCAGGTGTTGTAAATCTCATCCAAATTGACCGACAGTTTTGACTGCCCGCTCGGCAGACGACTCAACCAACCAGTGGTATGACACTCAGCACACTGCAACAACGGCAAATATAACTTTCCGGTTTCGCGCTTAACATCAATATCAGCGCGCAGTTCAATATTGTGTGCATCGCTACGCACTTGAGCGACCATACGGCGCAACTCTCGCATCCAAAGCTGCACTCTGAGCGTAACCAAGGGACGTCCCACCGGATCACGTGCCCAGGCCACTAGCGCCAGCAAGGCATCCAGCACTTCTGCAATGTGAATGCGCGCGCATTCTGGCAAAGGGCCCTGCATCTGCTGTTGCAATTCATCGAGCGACGTGATTTGTCCCTTTAGCAACTTCAGCAGATTGTGGAACAACAAATGCTTCTTCAGCAACCTGCCCAACTCACTGCGCCAGACAAGATCATCCACATTTGCAGGCTCATCCTGCCCGGGAAAAAACAAGGAAAACCATGCCGCCACAGCTGACTGCTGAGTCAAATACTGGTCTGCATCCAAAACCGCATCGAAATCAGGACGAGGATAAAGCACATGTTCTATTGTGCTTTCCCCTAAAAACTCTATTTCCGACAAACGATTCTCGGTAACTACAGACCCCGATGGAAAGTCCACGCCAAATATCTGTCTTGCATATTCACGCAAAGGTGCCGCATCCGAATTCCCACCCAGCGTGGCCGAAGTCCCGGCACAAATCAGATGGCCTTTCGGTGTTTGCAGTCTAACCTGCAGGCGTCGCAGCAACAGCGCCAAATCCGTGCCCTGTGCGCCGTCAAAGGTATGCAATTCGTCCACCACCACGTAACGCAAGGTTTCAGGCGTATTGTTCGACCAGAGTTGCCTGTCTTTGGGACGAATCAACAAATAGTCGAGCATCTTGTAATTGGTGAGCAAGATGTCTGGAGGATCTTTACGCAGCGTCTCACGGTCCGTAATCACACTGGTCGCTGTCATACTCATCAGGCCGCGACCGTCTCTACCTGAACGACCACCGACAAATAAGCCCACGCGCAGTCCATTGAATTCCGGAGTTTGCGCAATCAGCTGCGCAAAGCGTCGCGCCTGATCCGCAGCCAGGGCATTCATCGGATAAATCACCAGGGCTTTGATGCCGCCTTCCGCTTTTGTTCGCGCGCAATGATCCAGCACAGGGTACAAGAAGCACTCAGTCTTACCGCTACCGGTACCAGTAGCAACCAAAGTGCCGGCTGACAAACGGTTACTTGATAGCCTTTGCCATGCGACTTCCTGATGAACGTGCCCAGGAAATTCCGTCTCAAAATGTCCGAAAAACGATTTCCCTTGAGTTCCGGTCCGAAACGGCAGTCCCAGCTGAATATAAGGCCCCTTCATCCAGCGCGACTCATCTGCAGTAAAGCGCTTCATGACGCCGGAAAACAAATGATCTGACGGCTCAAAACCTGTCGTCAGAAAGTGCTTCAGTCCATTTTGAATTTCACGAGCAAGTAGCGAGGGGAGCATGAGGCATTATCCTGAAAAAGTTTGTTTTATACCGTAGCGGTATTGTCACAGATACGAATTTATTTCCACTTGCGCTGCATTTTCAAAATAACTAATCAGTCATGTGTGCCATCAATCTTCCCCAATTTTTGTTGCAGCCTGAAGCACAGGCCAGCACTGCATGCGTAACTCATCAAGCACCTCTGCCAGCATCGGAGCCGAGAGACCGCTGCGGGTGAGAAATGCCTGCCACATCACCTGTTTCTCAATCGCAAACTTTGGTGCAAGCCCTGCCGGCAACGTCACTGGCAGGCTCGTTTTTCGGCGCTCGAAGGTCGCCCGGATCGCCGCCGGAAGAAGCTTACGGTCAAGATTTTCGAAGCGCATCAACACCCAGAGATCGAAGTAATCCTTCACGCGGGAATTAAACCCCGCCAGCTTTACAATGGCTTCCAGCTTTTCTGCCACCACCGTTTCCAGAGGGTACACCGCCAATATCGGTGCGGGCATATCCAGCAAAGTCGGATATGCTTGCTGCAACGGCGCAGGAGTCACAGCGTCGCCGAAACCGATGTCACATTGAACAGGAATACGTGCCCCGTCCAGTGTCGCTTTCATGCTCACCCGCACACCGGGATAACCGGCCTCCTTGCGGATGTCCTCCACCTTTACGGAATCGACATCAAACACCAGCCCATCTTCCTCGACCATTCCCGCAATCTCGCGAAACATCACAGCGAATTCTTCCGGTTCGGTGTTGCCGAACCCCAGAAAGTCAGCATCGCGCGTTGGACGTTGAGTGAGGTCGAACCACAAGCGGAACAGCAATGCGCCCTTGAGTACAAATCGGTCTCGATGAGGCGATTGCGCCAGCCGGTAAAGCACACGTTCAAGTACATAGTTCACCAGCATTTGTTGAAAGTTTTCACCCCGTTCACGAGCAAGATGGCGCAAGCGTTGCCGAACTGAAGTTGCAACTTGAGTCTTTTCTTTCATGCTACCAACGCCTCCACATAGGGTCGTATCACCGCCTGCACGCGACAAATACGCGCCATTGCATCCAGTTCTTCCATCGTAAAACGGCGCTGTTGCCAACCTTCACGAAGCGCTTCAATTGCCACATCCAGTCCAATTCGATTGCGAAACTTAAAACTATCTGCCACGGTCTTTGCCACTGAATACACCCGCACCGCTCCACCTTGCCGTTGGTGCGTTTCGACACCCGTCGTGAACGCCTCACCGGAAAAATGCACAATACGCAGCGGAGGATATTCCTCAGTTTTGCGCCAGGCACTTTTCGGCAGCGCCAGCCACACCACTGGTGGCGATTGCGTGGTGAGTTCATGAAATGCCAGTGCCGATAGCAGACACAGTATCCCCTGCGGATAACGCTGCATCACCTGAACCCAAGTGTCACTCGCTTCCATCGCTTCCTCAACCTGATAGGCCCCACGGCGGACCCGCACGATGCGCCCTTCTTCGAGGAGCATGGAGAGTTCTCGATACAACGCCGGACGAGACAGATCAAGTTTTGCCAGATCGGCGACCGTGGCAACCCCTTGTTTAGCAATAAATTGGTAAATGATGTCCGGCTCGACCATGATACAATCCTCGTTACTTATACATATGTGACTAGGTTAATCTCAATCACCATCAAATGCAAGCGTGATGGATCGCACGGTAATAACACTCAAATTTCGGATGAAAAAGTATGCAATCATTTTCCGTAAAGCGTACATACAACGAAGAAATCATGGTCTCTGCGTGGCTTTACTCGTCGATTGATGGACTGGCAACTATAGGCGCTAATATCTCTTTCAGTCTCGTGAAAATGTGCTCAAAACCTGAGAAATCGAAATCTTTAGCGAAATCCGAATCATTTTCAATCAAATCTGAGAACACGGCCTTAGAGTGAATCCAATCTAACGCGCCAACATTTTCATCGAATATTTTTTTCGTATTTTCATCACACGACTTCGCCACATCCAGTCTGACAAGAGATCTATCACTTTTCTTCGAGGCAGACTGCCTAAACTCTACCTCATTGTCGAAATATAACCGCCGCCCCCCTTTCTCCTTTTTAAGGTCACTGTCATTGTAGAAAAACTCAATCGAAATATTTGTGTAAAGTTCGCGACCTATTGGAACAGGTAAACAAAATGCAAAAACATTGTTTCCGTAAGACTTATTGATACTCCCTGCCTTTTCGATCTCAGCAACAATTTTTACTACGTCTCGATCAAAGATGCCGATTATTTTTCTGGCCTGAGGTACTTTTGATAGCTGTTCCAATAGCAATTCCAGCTTTGAATCGCCCCAGTCTCCAGTTATGTCAAAAAACTCAACATCACATCCTTGAATATTTAGTCGTGACTTTGCACACCTCAAGTGCTGTACGTCTGTCTTACCTTCTGTAATGACAAGAGGCACGCCCACACACTTAACCGCTTCCTCCAGAGAACGATACATCTCCTTGAACCTATCATTTTCGCCAATCATCATTTGATAGACCTCAGCGTAAATTTCGTTCGTAGTCGGATCTTTGGATATTCCGAAAGTTTCCAAATCAATGATTTTTGCACGATCTACCGTAACTTCCGCTAGGCCCATGCTTAGAAATGGTGAATGAGAGCTTACAATAAACTGTACGTTTGGAAATAGTGTGAATAGTGCCGGAAGAATTTCCTTTTGAAGCTTGATATGCAAATGCTTATCAACTTCGTCGATAAGTACAATGCCGGAAATTGCGTTGAGTTGAATGTTATTGACGTTATTATCGGCCTGTCTAATTAATTCACCAAACATACACAACATAGATGACTCACCGGAAGAAATATTGAAGATCGATGGGTAAATGCTTTCGAGGGGCATCTGATCTTTCATTACCTGTATCCTAGTGCTACCAAATCCACGTGGGCCAATTCCAAACCTTAAGGGGCCAAAGCCCTTGGAAATAACCGTTTTCGTCAGTATTTTATTTAGATTCTGAAATAGAACCAGACTCTGAGCGTCATTAGAATTTTTCATGTCAAGCACAACATCCATGATCCAATTTGCAAGTTGCGGCAAGCCAGATACAACGTCAATTGGATTTCTTAGCCGCCCAGAAAAACCACTTGTTTTTGCAAAATCCATCTCTATCTTGTAAGGATCGTTTAGATAGCCAGGCGCCTCATATCTATACGATGGAAAAAATATCAAGAGGTTAGAAGCAAAAATTGCTTCTGCCTTTTTTTGATCAAAATTTGAAGACGCTTTTTTCGCAAATCCCGCTCTATCTATGGATTCCTTCAGTTCATGGAATTGTATTTTGTCGCTTGGAAGTTCTAATGAGTTGTATTCGGATTCTGTTAATGGTCCTCTTACGTTAACGTAATCGACTCGCTCCCCGCTTGATGTATTAAATCTTAAATAAACAAGAGATGGCTTGGTGCTGTCAAGATTTTCAATCTGAGACGAAACACGATAGAACTTGTTCTCCTTACCTTCGTATTCGCCTTGAAAGAATGGCCTTGCCATCTCATGAAAGGCGTCAACAATATGCGAGAGCACGGTTGTCTTTCCTCGACCATTAACTGCGGTCAAAACTGCAATTTCGTTTTCTTCAAAATACAATTCGAGTTTCTCGAAAGGTGCTCGATTATAGAATGCAGCATTGCTCAAGTAGATTTTCATGGCTCGATGAAAGTTTTTTGGGGGGTTAACCAACAGTTGAAACTTTGTCACCTTTCATTCGTTGCGAAGAGTACAAGTGAACTTCTTACGAAAGATCAAAACTAGCCAGACCCAGCACCTTGATTGCAGAACATAATTTATTTTACTACCTCAAATGGCCAATCAAAATAACTATATACAAAAGGAGTCCCCTTAACATCACTTAATTTTGCCCGTATCCGAAACTGAGTTCCCACAGGATAATCAGTGGTCAGCGATTTTGAGCACTCTACAAACAGGGTTGGTGGAAATAAGTGTTGTCCGGCAACAGGTCTAACATGAACTTTCCCATGCCTTCCACTTGTACTTATCGGATTAAAGGACTCAACCAACACCAAAGTATAATGACTTGTTTTAGCCATAAATCACCTCATTTAAAATATGACACTATTAATTCCAAGATTTAGCAAATAAAGGTCGCACAGATTCAATAGATACCGGCAATTTTCCTTCGCAGGTAACTCCCAAATATGTCGCAGCACGAGTTGTGCCCACATACAAATATTTATCGAAGAGTTCAGGATTAACATTTGCAAGTTGATCAATGCCGACAAAAAATACCGCTTCAAACTCGAAGCCCTTGATGTGTTGAACGTCGAACACCCTTACATCATTACCTGGCCTCATGGCTAAACCATCCGGGCACGGAACCGCACGAATATTCAGGTCCATCAAAGCCATGTTAAGTTCAGCAGCAACCGGTTGCACCTCTGCCTCGCTGTTGACCAAAATCGCAATTGATGGTAACTGTCCGAGGGCTAACTCAATTTCCTGTATACGTGCAGCAAGCCAGAGGACCAAATCCTCTGGATCAGATAAGCCCTCTGCCAATACTGGAGGAACACCCTCATTGTTCATATGTTCAGGTAAAGCAACGCCACTATCAATGCCGTCTACAGTTCGGATTAATGCCTTTGCCAATTCATTAAGCTGCCTACTCTGCCTGTAAGCTACAGAGACCTCTTTGATATCAATCTCGGGGAACACCCATTTCATCTCATCAGATGAGCGACTACCCCACGTCGTAAGGCGTTGATTGAAGTCACCACAAGCAAAGAATGACCGTAATCTAGGATGAGCGAGTGCTGCCATACAAGCGATTTGCACTGGGGAGAAATCTGTCACCTCATCAACGAGAATCTGATTTTTGTAGAGGCTGTGAATGGGATTCAATGACGACCAGGCTGGGTTATCAATATCGCGAATAATGTTTGCTACGTTAAGCAGCTCTCCACCGCTTCTCAATATTGCCAAAAGTACAACATCAAGCTCCAATGGGCTAAGATCAGTGGGGCTGAAAGCATCCTGCTTGTACCATTTTCCTTCATCTTGGCGCAAACGCCTAAATGCACGATACCGTTTTGGAATACCGTCAATATATTTTTTAACCGGATTCACAAAGCGACGTACACGAGCTTGAACAAGCAGGCTGGCACCTACCTCAGCCCGATCTTTTTCAGCCAGAGTACGATCACCTAACCATTCCAGAATTTTTCCAGTTCGGGTATTTTTCCCCAGACTGCGTTTTTTGGCTTGAGCTCTAGCCTGAGAACGAACAGCTTGGTTATAGGCAGAAAGCGCCTTTGCTACAGGGGTTTTGGCTTGGCTTTCATCCTCATCGTCATCACCGTCTTGATCATCCGACTCATCACTCTCACCTACAGAAACGTCTTGAAGTCCATCGATGAACAACGCCAGCTCCTTCAAGAGCTCATTGTTACGATTGTAGTGCAGGTTTAGCGATTCACGAATCTTCCTGTCCGTCACTGCTTTTAGTTCGGTGTTCATGCGCTGTATGTGGCTTGCATCATTATTGATTGCAACAAACATCGCAGAAATCGAGCCCGTTTTTCCAGATTGGGTAATTGATAGTAGGCGTTGTCCTAGCTCGGCAACTTTTCCATCTAAGTCTTGACTCAGCTCCTCAGCTGCCACATTGATTTCATTGACAAATATAGATTTATGCCACGTACCGAAATCATCAAACCAAGCAATCATGCTTTTTTGCGTTTCTTCCATAATGCTATCCAACGAGGGTTTCAGCACAAATATTCCTCGGGTCGATGCTGTACGCAAAATACCCAGAACCCGCCTACCCAGTTCATGCCGGTAATCAGACCATGTTTTGATGCGATTCTCCGGGGCTGGAATATCCTCACGGGCGAACGCTTCCTTCACATATTGTTTCAGCAGTTCTGTCGGCGTGAACATCAACCAACTTTGATTATGTGGTAACACTCCGTCAGCACTCGCTACTTTAACGAGATCCTTTTCGTCTTCGTCAAGAAATGCGGGATTCAATTTCTGCCCAAGCCGGCGTATCAGCGTGGTGGTCTTACCCGTCCCTGGGGGACCTAAAATTAGCAGACGACTGCTGATCGGCAAACGAAATATTTCATCCTGATACTGGTCGAGTATAGGCTGATCGCGCAACTCCATCTTGGTAATTGTGCGGTGGCGAATTCCCACTAAAATATTCTGCAACTCGCTATCTTCCGCCAGAACCTGCGCAACCAAATCCTCAATTAATTCATCACTAGGAACGCCTTCCAGCATTTCACGAAAAGATTTGATAGTAAGCGGCCCGTAGCTGTCACCCTCAATCACCGAGTCAATGGAATCCCATCCGACGTTCGTTAACTTCGGGCGTAATATTGCACGCTCCAGGACCTCAACGACCGTACCGTTTGGAAGCAACAATCCCGAACCCGGTGGCAGCGAAGCCAGGCGACCAATAGGGGTTCCATAGCTCACAAGATTCAGATTAACCATCCCTTGTTCCGCACGGCACACATAATAAATATGTTGTTTCCCATCTTCGTCCGCAACAGTTACTCTTGCCACGGCCGGTTCCGACGAGATTTTTCGATTACTATTGGTGTTTATCTGGTTATGACTTTCGATATTTTTAACAACCGCCGCTGATGTCAGTGTGTTGATACTTGCAAACGCGTTTACTGTAAGTCCTGATGAATCTTTAAGCCTATCACAGGCCACTTTAGCTACCTGTTCAAACTTTGCGAGCGTTTCATTTGAAACTTGGTCAATATGCTCTTTTGAATAATGCAGTTGGGTCACGATGTGATGCTCCTCTAATTTAAGAATAGCTAATTTTCGTTATCAGGTTGATATGGTCAGAACAAAATCCAGGCATTGTTTGAGTCCGTGTAAATTATTGTTATCTGATCGCGGATCAGCCAGTGCATGATTAATATTCATTAGCTCCAAGTCAGACCAACGTCAGGAGATCGGTCACTTCAGGAACATCATAAAAGCCACCCTGCTACTTGATCATATCTATGAGATTCAGCGGCTGAGCTAATACCACCATGCCCTGTGGCGTGCTACCGGTTTCAAAAACCGTTTTCCAATATCCGTTGTTTTGCTTACCACCAAACACCGTATCCGATAGATTTGTATTTACCCATAGCGGTAACTCCATCAGGTTTTCGAGAAACTTTTGAATATTTAGCCATACCTGTTCCGGGAATGGCACTTGAAACAAACGATCCTTGGGGTCCGGTTTTCCCAATGTAATGAAATAGGTACGCGCCACCTGCCCGACTAATTGCAGCCAGTTGTAAACGATCTCCTCCTTACTCATCCGGAACGCGCGCAGGTGCTCAAGTTTGAATATCTCGCCCTTTTGCAATTTGCTTTCTATTTTGTCTGTTCCCACTTCCTGGTCAAACTTGTCCACATAGATCACTTCAGCGATCAGGTTCATCAAACGTAAAATCTGACTGCATTCAACGATTCGTGGATTCTCGCCCTCTTCAGCACGGTAATTGATAGGAGTTTCCAGCACTTCCTGATATACAAAAAATGAATAGAATGTCTTCTCAATAGTGCTGTAAGACAAGGGCGACTCTTTCCCTCTCCCGCCAAAATCGATGTAATCACGCAGTTTATTGCTAGGGTCTGATGTCACGCCATTCCGAACTGCATCTAGAATGTAGCGTTTTATCTCCCTGGATTGCCCCTTGAAATGATTGACCAAATCACGTTCTGAAAAACTCAAATCATCATCAGCGCGTCCGTTTTCTTTTAAGAAACGCTGGATACGATCCTGATAAAGTGAACTTCCAAGATGCCGTTGGACTGATTTATCAAAAGCAACCTGCTTAAGTGTGGTTCCAGCATTCGTGTTTGTGGTGATCAATGTATCCGGATCCGGATCGATAAATACTCTGACCGGCAGAGCCCTCGCGCCCAGCATGATTTGTGCGGCAGCCTTATGCTGCCCATCGAATACATAAATCGCGCATTTCCCGCCCTCACTTTTCATCCAGGCGAGCGGCACATGCAATTGAGGGCGTTTCTGAAAAAACTCCTCGACCAACTTAGAAATATTCGGGCCAATGGAACGGGGATTGATATGATCATCGTGCGCCAGATACTGGATAGGTAATTTGGCAAAGAAAAAACGAAATCCACTTAGCTCATCAACATAAACCGGCACACTGCGCAAGGTATTGTCGCCAAGCTCTCCTAGACTGTAAGTCAGTTCATTCGCCGACAATTTAAAACCCAGCTCATAATTTCCACCACCAGCCTGTAGCAGCAAATCACCCAGATTAGGGCTACGATTTTCAGCCGCCAGTTTTTCCTTGAGGTGATTAAAACGGTGCAGCACACGTGCCACCTCTAAATTGGATGCCTGCTTGGAGCGATTGCAGCTGGCATGGGTCAAGGCGAAATTGACCGGATCATCTTTACCACCAACCTTCAGCGGAATTACATGATCAATATCAATCGTATCCTTATGGACTACCAGATCAATTCCCTGCTCACAGATAAAACAATTGCCAAGTTGCGTTGCGTGTAACTTGGCAATGAGTTCCTGACGTTCATCCGGTTTGAGGCGAGATAAATAGAGCGATGACATTAGTGTTGTTCTCCGTTGTTCTGATTTGCGAAAAATTCCCAGGCGATGCGGTAATCCGCTTCGCGGCTGGCGAGTGCGAATGGTGCGGTATAACTGCGGGTGCGGGTTTGCGGTCCGCCGGGTTGGGTGTCGTCGATCACTGTGGTGGTAACGGTACTGCCGGCGGGCAAGGTGCCGGATTCCTGCATAGACCGGATATCGTCCCAGCCGTATTTTCCGGTTTTGCCTTGTCCATCAGGTGTAGTGAAAGTCACATCGGTTGAAGTACGACTGCCCTTGCGCGGCAAGCCGACACCGACCAGACCTTTGCTGTTAGTGAAAATAATGCGACCATTCATGTCATACCAGGTGTCGCGTTCATAGCCTTGCATCACCGGAAACTGGACGCGATAAATGAGAAGTAATTCGTCAAGCGTGAGGCCAAGAGCTTGTGCGACCAGCACGTCGATTTCCACCAGTGCCATACGGCGGGCGTAGTCGCTGCGCAGTGCGCAGTTGCGTTGCCATTCAGGAGTGAGATTGACGAAGAAATCCTGCGGCAGGCGCGGATTGTCAGGCTGACTCCAGCACTGAGTGGAGAAATCGGGGTCAAAAACTTCAACCCAGAGGGGAGCGTAGTGGGTGGTAAGGCAATTGAGAGCAAGTAATCTCACGTGAACCAAATTTTGTAGATTTATAAATGGCAGTCTGGTCCAAGTTCCGTGCAAATTGGAACGGCCAGACGACTTAATGTAGTAATCAGCAATCACCGTTACCAAAACACAAGCAGCATTAACCATGTCCATATTTCTAACAAATGCACTTGTTTGCACACCGTGTGTATGACTCACTTTAGGTGGATAAAGTACAGGAAACAGAGTGCGTTCATTACCACTTGGGAGCATTGCTCGAAATGCTAGACGGAAATATTCTGTCACTAATTTCACTTCATCCTCACCGGGTTCGATCCAACTTACCTTCGGAGTACGTCTCGCATATTCGGCGCGGTCGGACATAGGGCGATAGTTGCTACGTGGCAGGTAATTATCCGGCATGGTTTCTAGGTTAAGGACAGAGTATTGTTTGTTCGAATTGCAAATGTGATTCGGAGTTTTATTGAATGGATTGGCGATGAAAAAATGTGGGCCGGATAAAACCCAATCTTCAGGAGTAGCTGCAAAAGGAGCGCTGCGGTCTGAGTTACGAAGGATCGTACCGTCATCCTGCGCCTGAGTTTCATTCCAATGTTGAGTGGAAAAATAATCCTCGTTTAAGTCAGCCAAGCGGCGCGGGTAGGCGGCGAGTTTGGCCAGCACACTGGAAAGCTGCCCTGCATGGAGCGCTGGTAAACGTGCTCGGCGGGGCTGCGTGCCCGGTTCATCGTAGAGTCGAGCAAAGACCGTCAATTGCTCGTCGGTGACACGGACGATGCGGTCGCGATGGCCAGCAGTGTTCCATTTCCCTGCCACATTTTTATATCCACCGACAATACCGATTCCATCGTGAGCATAACAGGCATCCACCGTGGCAGGCGTAAATAGGTTAGCGAGTTGATCAAAAGCCGGATGTGCTTGTGTTGAACCATACAGGTTGATGCTATATCGAGTGTGATTATCTACCTCGGCAAACAAAAGAATTTCGTTTGTAAATTGAAAATGCGCCCGCAACCTTGCATATACGGCTTCACGCAAAGCCCCGCCTTGAGGGTCGTCATAAGGACTTTCTGGATGCAGATAGCCCACCACGCCACGCTGTCCTGCCAACATCCAGCCTAGCGGCATAAAGCATTTGTATAAGTTGGCTTTCATGCCTTTGAGCAGCGGATAATTCTGCATGGCGTTCAGATAATTCTGTGTCGCTTCCGCTTCTTCCAGCTCAGTCGTCCATTCGCCTTGCAACGCGGGAAACTCTGCAAATGCCGCGCTACGCTGTCGCGCCAGCTCGGTGGCACTCAATTTGCCAATGGCAACCTGAGGATTGGCTTCGCCCAAAATACCGGCTTCGTTCCATTCCACCTTAAGCCACGGCGGATTTCCCAGCACCAGATCGAAGCCACCCCTGCTGGCAAACACATCGGCGAACGTCAGCTCCCAGTGCATGAAGCGGCGCTGTTTGGCGATCGCCTCAACGGTCACAACCCTCGCAAAATTCTGTCGCAATTTGCTGATGCGCAATTGACCGAACTTGTCGTGCAGGTTGGGTTGCTCCTGTGCTGTGGACAACGTCGGCTGCACCGCACCAAACATATCTTCCTGTATCTCGGGCAGCAACAACACCCTCTCCCCCGGCCCCTCTCCCAAAGGGCGAGGGGAGTCAAAATCCATCTGACTTTGCGGTGCCAGATCGATGATATTGCCTTCCAGAATCGCTCCTATTTCCATCCACCATTGTTCACGGCTGGGCAAGTCGGCGCTTTGGGTAATCGGCCAGAACCACAGCGCGCACCAGTAATCCATCACCAGTTTCAGGCGACGATAAGGCGTGGCGTAATCGCCGTCTTCATTGAGCAGACCCTGAGTGCGTATGGCCTCCTTCTGCAAGCGGGAAGTTGCATTTTCAGCAACAGCTTTGTCCGGCCACAACACCAAGGCATCTTCGGTACGCGCGCGATCTTCATTCACCTGCTTGGTGTGTGCAGAAAACAATTCATCAATTGCATCAGATAGTTGCAACAGACGCTGGATTTCATGCGGTTCCAGTGGTTTGTTCAACGTCGTGCGCCAATCCTTGAGACGTGCAAAGTCTTCCGGATAAAGCTGTTTAGCGACCCTGTCGGTGTAGTTGGCCATACCCGTATCCGGCAACAGGAAGTGATACACCTCATCTGCTTTGCGCTTGGGTGTTTGCGGGTCGAGTCGGCGCGGAGCGGAATCGTACCAGACGGGTTTGCTGCCCTTGCGCAGTGAACTTGACGTAAACACTTCACGCCGCGCACCGATCAGGCTGTTACCGGCGAATAACTGATAGCCAAACCACGGCACGCGGGCGGCTTTAGGCGGCTGGCCGGGTTCAGTCGGTTCGCCGTAGATGGCATTGAGCCAGAGACTGACTTCGGCCAGTTCGGTCGCGATGGGGTTCAAGTCCACGCCATATACATTGCGGTCGGCGATATACATGCGGGTCTTCTGCAACTCGACGGTATATTGCTCGTGCGGGATGCGGCGTTTAAGTTCGGCCTGTTTGCGTTCCAGATACGCTTCGGATAACTGATTGACGGCTTCGTTCAAGAAAGCAGCACTGCCCATGGCGGGTTCTACCACGGTCAACGTCAGAATATCGTCAGCGGTTTTATCCTTCAACAGTTCCTTGAGCGCATATTTCACCAGACAACGGGTGAGCACTTGCGGGGTGTAATAACTGGCGCTCTTTTGCCGGTCGCGCCCGGCCAGACGATAAATAAAGGTATCACGGGGATAGACACGCAGCTTCTTATGTCCCTGGTCGTCGATGTCATGCACCCGTTCACCGGCCTTGTATTGTTCAATACGGCTGGCGGGCACAAACCAGGCGCTGTCCATCATGTCGGTGGTGCCACCTCCACTATCCTGCTCGCCGTCCTCATCATCGTCATCATCGCTCGATACCTTCGCAGCCTTTTTTGGCTCAGGCTGAACTTCGTACAGGTCCTCCGGCGCGAAGAAACCACGATAAGACAACAACGCCTCATAGACCGCGCCAAGCTGGTTGATCGACAGCAACTGATAGCTGACGCGTCCCTTGTTCTTTCCGGAAGATAAGGACATCAGACGGATGACTTGTTGCCAGACATGATTGGGGAATCGCACCTGATTGAGCAACGGCGTCGCGGCGGGATCAAACAATTTGCTGTCGAGCGGCGCCAGCGCAAAGGCTTCTTTCACACTGCCAGCCAGCACACTCTGTTGCATCGCAGCACCACAGCCCTGCCCGATCAACGAAAACAGGCGGCGCAGAGAAGCATCGAAATACATACCGTCGCGCGCAGTCTGGGTATTAAGCTGAGTCATTTCCAGATCGCGCAAACTTTCAAGGCTGTAGCCTTTGGCGTAAATCTCACTTTTCTGAATCGGCACATAGCCCAGCTCAGGTCTGGCTTCAATGTAGAACATGAACAGCAGGCGGTACACCAGACGCAGGCATTCGAGACTCAAGTCGCCCGCATCGACGGCATCCTTACCAGTGTAAAAACCTTGCTTATTTTCCTTTGCCTTTTGCCGGAGTTGTTGCACCGCTTCGTTGCCCAGCAACTCGATGGCTGCGCGCAACGCATATTTCAAATCTTCACTGACACCGAAGGCGTGCTTATGCGCGTTTTCATCGAGACCTTCGAGCAGACTGGCACCTTGATCGGGCGCCAGACTATCGTGATGCAGCAAGGCCGCAGCGGCTTGCAGGGTATAAGTTTCCTTGCGGTCGAGAATTTCGGTCCAGTCGAAGCGCAGCAGACGATTGTTCGGCCACTTGTAACGGTCGAGCAGCAGCCAGTCCTTGTAACCCGCCAGAATGATGTAGCGCGGCGGATGATCAGTGCCGAACAGGGCTTCTGAGAGAATTTCCAGCCAGGAGAGATTTTTCAGGGCGTTGGGAATTTCCTGTCCGCCATAGTGTGCCGCTATCAATTTGTGATCGAGCGGATCCTCTTCTTCATGACCGGGTTGATAGGCTGGCACAATCAGCAATTGAGGTGATTGATGCGCCTCGCCGAAGGCCGCCCAGACCGGCACGGGCATGCCGCCTTGCAGAGTGATTTGCTGAGGTTGCAGCTTGTAACCTAACGCTTCAAACAACGGGGTGTGCAGCAGCAGATGGTTTTGCAGACGCTCGGCGTCATCTCGCAGACGGGTGAGACTGGCCAGATTCGCAAACCACTTGCCGCCCAGACCTGCCAGTCGCTTGTAGGGCGCGCGGGATTCTGCACGGGATTCATCAGTGGCAGCCTCTTCAGCGGCTTGCCATTTTTCTATCAGGGTACGAATATCGCCTTTAAACACTTCGGCCAGATAATGATGGCCGTAAAATTCGTTTTCATTGGCGATACCGGCAAAGCTTTGTACGGTCTGTGCGATGGACATAGCGACTCTCTTGTTCGTTGCTCGGTTTAGCGCACGGCAGCAGCCAGCACCTGAATGAAGGGCTGTGGCTCGGTGGTCATGGTGTCTTGCACCCACTGGCGGTATTCATCGAACACCTTATGGATATGCTGTGTGCGCTGCTCACGCTGTGACTTTTTCAACTGTTCTGCTTGTTGATTGGCTTCCAGGCGCAATTCAAGTTGTTCGAACTGCTTGCCTTGCAGGCGTTCAAGATCAGCCAGCGTTCCGGCAAGTCGCTGCGTCATGTCGGCTGCAAACGTTTTCTGCAAAGCAACCATGTGCCGCTGCATGGCAGCAACAGCTTCAGGTAGATTGGCTTGCAAGCTGACCGTGTCGATACCCTGATTACGATTAGCCAACGAATTAGCGCGAAGTTTGGTACGGCTAACAAAATCAGGGAATGCCTGTAAGGTCCAAGCCCCGCCGACATTCACCGCCACCTGCCATTCGACCAGCAATGGCTGACCCTTGCGGTTCGGAATCTGTCCCATCAGCATAAAAGCTTGCTCACCGACAGCCAACTGAGGACATTGAATCACCGGCGCACGATGGCGGCCAAAAGCGGTGAGCACGCGATCTGACAACCAGTCCATGATGGGATGCTGAGGCCATAGGTAATGCAGCTGAGGCCAACTTTCATCTTCCGCTTTCGCCTGACGCGCCAGTTCAATGGCCTGTGCGATGCGTTCTTTATGCGCGCACAAGGCGTAACGGTGATTGTCGTCGCGCACTTCCAGCGGCAGGGTGACTTTCAATCGCGCCTGCAAATCACGCGGCGCTGTCAGTGCGATTGTTTGACTAGCATCATCGTGGCTGTACTCGGCAATGGGCGTCGGCTGCGAGAGTTGCTGCAAGGCGGTTTTGGCAAAGGCGTAATCGCCGCCGAGTTCCGCGTTGCCAAACAGGGTGAGTCCTTCCCGAATGAAATCGGTGCTAGATTTGGTATCCACCACGGTTTCGGTCTGGGCAAAAAGTTGGAGCAGCCAGTCACCATCTTCATCACCACTTGCGGATTTTTCCGATGAGGCTTGAGCGGCATCAATGGACGCTTCAAATCTCTCGGGACTGGTGCCGGCCGCCATAACATCGGCCACCTTGGCAGCCTCCTTCTCCGGATCAAATACGTGAAGGAAGGATGCCGGATCACCTAGATTCTTGTTGGCCTGCTCATCCTTGGTTTGCAGGATTTCCAGAATGCGCATGTCGCCGTTGATGCGTTCAACAGAAGTTTCGGTGTAAAGATAGACGATGCGCGGTTGATGATTCTGACCATATCGATCTACGCGGCCATTGCGCTGCTGAAAAACCATCAACGACCAGGGCAAATCGAAGTGAACCAATCTGTGGCAGAAGTAATGAAGATTGAGACCTTCGGACGCCACATCCGAGCAGAGCAGCACCCGCATCGGATCGTCTTTGCGGCCGAATCGATCAACCAGATCCTGCTGCTCGGTGTCTGTCATGCCGCCGTGCAGAATTTCCAGTTGAGCGGCTTTCAGACCCGCCGCTTTGGGTAATGCGTCTTGCAGCCAGCGCAGCGTTTCGATGCGTTCAGAGAAAATCACCAGACGGTCTGATGGCTCTGACGGGTGCCAGTTGAACTGCGCACTCTTCAGGTGTTGGACCAGACGCTGAAATTTACTGAAGCTACTGGAATCAATCGCACGCAGGGCAGTCGCAAATTCCTGAAGCGCCGCCACTTCAGCATTTTCGTCTGCACTGACGGCAGGCTTAGACAGCAGCAGGCTGATGCGGCGCTCAGTTGAATCCAACGCCGCAAATGGACTGGAGAACATGCCCTTTTGCATCCCCACGCGTTGCAGTTCCTGCTGCTTGCCTGCACGATGCTCACCTTTCTGGGTAAACGGGATGGCTAACAGGGCGCGATAGGCAGCCTCTTCCTGCGGACTGGCCGTTTGCTTGAGTTGCTCAGTGATACGCTCCTGAAAGTCTGCGCTCACCTGATCACGGATATCCTTCTTGAATCGACGAACAACCAACCCTTTTTCTCTGAAATCCTGCGGGGTGTAATCGTCCGGATCGCTGATGGCGGTCGGATCGAGCAGACTCATCAGTGAGGCAAAGCTGCGCGCGGATCCATCGTGCGGGGTAGCGGAGAGCAGCATCATGGTGTCAGAGCGGCCCGCCAGCATGCGTGCCAGCCGTGCGCGACGAGACATGCCATCTTCATTACCACGTGCTGCCACGTTGTGGCACTCATCGATGATGATGATGTCCCACCAGGCATTTTCGAGATAATTCCGGTATTCAAGATTGTTCTTGAGCGTATCGATCGAAATGATGGTGCGGTCGTAGAAATTGAACGGGTTGTGATTACTAGGGATATTGTTCCGCACCCGTTGCAGCCCGACAGAATCGAGTCTGACCAGAGGAATCGAGAAACGGCTCCAGAATTCCTTCTGGAACTGGGTCAACATGCTTTTGAGCGTAATGACCAGAATTCGCTGCCCTCGCCCGCGCTGGATCAGTTCGGTGGTCAGAATACCGGCTTCGAGCGTTTTACCCAGCCCCACGGCATCGGCAATAAGGATGCGCTGACGCGGTTGCTTGAGCGCCTGCAATGCAGGATCAAGCTGGTAAGGCACCAGATTCATCACAGCCCGATGGCCTAAATGAATCTGATCGTCATTCGGCGTACTGCGCCGCAGCTGCGCTTCGAGGTAAAGAAACGTGCTGTTGAAGTGCGAGCTCTCATCAGGTACAAGCTTTGTTTCAGCAGGATTGAGAACCAGAATCTCTTCTTCTAACGCGGTAAGGAACTGTGATGACCGGCCGCGAACCAGATCGGATACTCCATCACAACTCAGCAGGTGTCCGCCATCGCTGGAAGGATCGACACGGCGCACTAGCCACTCTTCATCGCGAATCACTACTCGTGCACCGGGTGCGTATGGAAGCATGTATTTCCTTGATTTATTTCAATTTATTTAAAATTATCGCCTGAAGCATTGTTACAGCAATGTGCATCACCAAGCTACATTGAACGAATCTCTCGCGTTAACTCAACCACCCGCGCCAACACATCCCATCAAGTACAATTCCTGTAGATAAAAACAACATGCCACGACGTCATTCCAACCTCGCGAGTATACCTACCTAAGCTTACACACCGCTTACGAATAGCCTTTTCAGCAAAAATTTGAGCCGGCAACATTCACTATTCAGCCAAAACCTGCTCGTACACGACAAGGTCACCGCCACTAAAGCAGCAAAACACCACTTCCTGGATACTGGGAAAATTTATCAACTGCGCTCGCACCGTATTAATCGCGACCCTTGCAGCCTGCTCAATCGGGTAGCCATATACGCCGGTGCTCACGCTAGGAAATGCTATGGTGCGCACACCATAGTGTGCAGCGATTTCCATAGAGCGCCGGTAGCAACTTGCCAATAACTCAGGCTCACCGCTATTTCCATCACGCCAGACTGGACCCACCGTATGAATAATGAACTTGGCTGGCAGACGATAGCCTTTGGTGATTTTTGCCTCACCCGTTTTGCAGCCTCCCAGCAGATAACACTCGTTTCGCAACTCCGTACCTGCGGCTCGGTGTATCGCACCATCCACACCACCGCCACCCATCAATGAGGAATTCGCCGCATTGACAATGGCATCAACGGATATCGTAGTGATATCGGCTTGAATTGCAGTGATTTTACCCATGCGGCGAATCCTTTGATTGATAAAGAAACATTACTACTGACTGGGCAGTCAGGAAACTATCGAACTTGAATAAATCAGACAGCTGTCACGAGCAAAAGGCAAGGGCCAACTCACAATCAAACTCCCAAACCAGAACCCGTTTATTGCTGCACGACATTCTCACAAACAAAGCTGACATATAAGCGATGTTCCTTGTTAAAATTTGCTTCTCATTCAATTACATCCCGGAGAAACAACATGGCAAAATCAAAAGAAGAGCGCATTGCAGCACTCGAAGCACAGATTCAGAAACTCAAAGCACAGTCAGCCAAGCCCAAAGAAGTCAAACTGACCAAAGACAGCGCAGGCATAACAACCGTTCTTTCAGCGATTGAAGATGCAGCCACCCTCAATGAAGTATCAGTTGCTGAAATTATTAAAGCCGTTGCTCGTATTAAACGCACTGGTTTGAAAATTGAAAATCCCGTTCGACAATCTAAGGAATAATGCTAACCAGGCTTTATCTTAGCTAGCTGGATTATGAAGCATAGACAAGGGTGTCGCTAAATTTTTGATTACAAATTTCAACTCGATTAATGCGTTGTATCCATATCGCTGTGCGATGTAAACCAGCTGCATTCATTAAGTGAGAAGAAATTCGTAATGCGCCACCCTCTACAATACAATTTTCAGCGTTACCGATCAGGTATCGCTGCACAGATATTTTGGCTTTGGATAACCCCTCCTGAATAGATAACCACACCTCATTCGTGTAAATGGCTATGCCGAAAGAAGTGCATGCGCTCATCGTTATAACCAAAGAATCACCTTCAGAAAATTTACAAATACTTGGCAAGATGAGTTTACGATAACGAATTTTTACCAGGATATTTTCGTCAGATATTTTTTCTTCCATCATTTTCCTTAATCAACTAGCCTTCCCAAGGTGACTTATTCGTTGAACAATTTCAATTTACATCTCAATAAATTCCGGTCGCGACAATGGTGACACGAACTTCGTCACCCATAGCCTCATCGAATATGGCACCCATGATAATGGTGGCCTCTTTTATAGCTAATCTTACAGCGCCCATCACATCATCCAGCTCTCGAAGTTTCAATGAGCTGCTTGATGTAATGTTGACCAAAACACCACGCGCCCCAGTTACATCTTTGGTTTCAAACAAAGGACTGGCGAAAGCGAGCTCCGTGGCACGTCGTGCGCGATCAACTCCTGAAGCAGTCCCAGCACCCAGCATCGCCATGCCTTGGTCCGACATTACGCATCGCACATCAGTAAAGTCCACACCAATCAAACCTGGGGCGTTAACCATGTCAGAAATAGTAATAACCGCATCTCGCATCAGACTGATAGCAAACTGATATGCCGATGTCTTATCTTCATGAGTGCCCCTCAATTCAGGCATCGGAATGACAATTAATGAATCCACATGATCACGAAGCGTACGCATTTCCTCGTAAGGCATGCAGCTTTCCGCACAGAGATATGAAGAAATTACTATCGCAATGGTTAAGATATTCAGCTCACCTGCAATTTTGGCGATAAACGCTGATACATCTTTTGCAACACCCTCCCCGACTTCAGCAACAATGAACACAATGTTTGCATCACTGATCAGTTCGGCAATGCTCGATCTATCGATTTCGCTCAATATTTCGCTCTCATTGCCGGCAACTTCAATCAGCTTATGCGTCAGCGCATGACAACGCTCAAGACTCTGAGAATTTTCTGAAATTGCGATGTAATCAACACCAATAGTTTTATGCTCAATCATCAAATTCAATGACTTACACCCAATTTCACCAACACCGATGACTTTAATCACAGCATGATGTTCTAAATCATCTGGGTTCAACTCGACTCCTTCACCTGATTTTTGAGGTGTGTTTTCGTGTGTAGGCACATCGGGGGAAGTTTGTTGCGATGGTATTTTTTGTTCCCCCACAACACTCATTGTTTCGCAATGCAACATGCTACGCTTACCCTGTTCATCAGGCGTTGTGACGACTTCACCTTCCAATGCGGCAACCATACCTTCGGCACGTTTATAGCCAAGTTTGAAAACACGCTGGACTAGTGAAACTGAGGGCCTGCGCGTTTTAATGATCAATTCCTTTACTGAATCGAATAATGGATCGTGCTTCGCATCGTCAAACATTTCATCTCCTACCAGTCATTTGTATACAGCCAATAATCAAGTCGTTTGCCAACCTGTGTTTGCTTCTCCACCAACACAGATGCTTATGACATTAATAGCGAAATTTTGAAATCAGTATAAATGGCAGCCACCTTTGAATCCCAGCTTCATAAACTTGTAACTGATTAAATTTAAATGGTTATTAAATATAATAAATATATTAAATGGTATTTTTTACTATAGATATCACTGCTTGCGCAATTTTCATACCGCCCAGATGTGATGGCTCAATTGGTGATAGCGCAGAATAATCGGTTTCCTCATTACAAATAATACGCAAGTCAATGACTGGCAATTTGAACATCCCTGCCTCTTGAAAAATAATTTCATTAAATAAGGCCAGCGCAGTTTTTTCCTCATTTCCCAACCCCGGCACCGAGTTATAGATGGTGCAGACTGCAGCAGGCAAGTTGGCCGCCATGACCTGTTTGAGCATTTCGCGGTAATTGAGCTGAAAATTATCTCGAACTCTGCCCAGATGACTTAACGCCTCTCCTACTGTGTTAACCGGCATATAGAAGATCCCGATACTATTTAGTGCATCATTGCCACCTGTGCTGATGACTAAGTAAGTTGCATCGTCAGGGATTTTTGGCAATTGATCAACTACTTCTGTTGTAACACTACCATCAACCGCCAACAGCGTTGTTTGCCAATCGCGTGCACTATTAAGAAGATGCCTGCTTACTGAAAATCCATCCGGAACATAAATCTCATTGTCAAAAATGGAGTCTCCAAGCAACACGATATGGTGTTTTTCAATTTGTGATGCTGTCATGGCAGTTTCCTTAAAGTTATAAAAAGCTTATTTAATTTCAGCTAGTTAATGTCAATGCCTACAATTCGTAACGATCACCTCCACGTACACAGAGCGGATTCACAATACGGCAACAATTCCTTAACCGAATCGAATAATGGATCGTGCTTCGCATCGTCAAACATTTGATCTCCCGGCAGTGATTTATATACAGCCAGTATTTAACAATACGTTCGCGCCATAATGTGTCGTCATCAATCAACTCCGCTAAATATCGGATATTTTTCTCATTTCGGCGTCCACGAAACAAACCGCGTTGCCAAGGATGGCTCTATATTGCCGACCGCGACGCATATCGTCGTATTAATGACGTAATATTCTTACCTCATTCAGAACCAGCTACGCCATGACTAATACTCAACCGAAACGCCACGGACTTTCCAAATCGCGACTCTTGCTACATCGGCAATGTCCAAAACGGCTATGGTTGAAAGTGCATCGCCCGGAACTGGAAGAAATTGATGAGGGAAACAAGGCACGCTTCGCCATCGGAACCTATGTCGGCGAACTGGCGCAGCAGCAATATCCTGACGGCGTACTGATTGATGGCGAGGATCTCTGGCAGGCCGTTGCCGACACTCATACCGTTTTAGCGGAAGAACCTCGCCCAATATTTGAAGCCACTTTTCAGTCGCATGGATTACTGATTCGTGCCGATCTGCTATTACCTGATAACGGTGGCTACCGCATGGTGGAGGTCAAATCATCGACCAGCGTCAAAGACTATTATCTGAACGATGCCGCCATTCAAAGTTGGGTGGCGCGGCAAGCCAATCTGCCGCTTTCCAGCGTTGAAATTGCGCATATCGATAATACATTCGTCTATCCCGGTGATGGTGATTATCAGGGACTGTTTCACTACGCCGACATCAGCGAGCAAATCGCCGGACTGACCGCTGAGATTCCTGAATGGATCAATGCAGCGCGTGCAACCTTGTCCGGCAGTGAACCCTGTATTGCGCCGGGTGCCCAATGCAACCAGCCTTTTAACTGCCCATTTAATAGCTACTGCTCGCCACGTGTCGAAATCAAGGATTCATTTCCGCCAGAAGTCTTGCCCTATGGTGGTACGCTGGCGGCCACTTTACGCACTGAGGGCTACACCGACCTGCGCGATGTTCCTGAAGAACGCATGGAAAACTGGAAGCATAAACGTGTGTGGCGTGCCACCAAAAGCGGTCAGGCTGAGTTGAAGCCTGAAGCGGGAAAGCAAATTGCAGCACTACCCTACCCTCGTTATTACATCGACTTTGAAACGATCAATCCTGCCGTGCCGGTTTGGGCTGGCACCCGCCCGTATATGCAAGTGCCCTTCCAGTGGTCTTGCCATATCGAGACCGCCAAAGGTGTCATGACGCAATGCGCATTTTTAGCAGACGGGCAAAGTGATCCGCGCCGTCCATTTGCAGAAAGTCTGATCAATGCCGTGGGTACTGACGGTCCGGTGTTTGTTTATAACGCCCCATTTGAACGTAGCCGGATGCAGGAACTGGCCGACTACTACCCGGATCTGGCACCCGCGCTTCATGCCGCAATTGATCGTCTCGTCGATTTATTGCCGATTGCGCGTGAACATTACTACCATCCGGATATGCGTGGCTCCTGGTCTATCAAAGCCGTACTACCGACGATTGCGCCCGATTTGGCTTATGACAATCTGGAAGTCGCGCATGGTGGCATGGCACAGGACGCCTTTAGCGAGATCATGCATCCAGAGACGCTACCCGAACGCCGTCAGCAGTTGCACGCAGCACTCCTGTTATATTGCGAACGGGATACCTTAGCGATGGTGCGCATCGCCCATTACTTTGAGGACAACACTTGAATAATATCAATATAAACAAATCACTAGATAATACTGAAAAACTGGTTGTCGCCATTTCTTCTCGCGCCCTATTCAATCTGGATGAAAGCCATACCATTTTTGAAAATGAAGGCGTAGCGGCATATTGTCAGCATCAGATCGAAAACGAAGAATTACCGCTTCAACCGGGTGTGGCATTCAACCTGGTGAAAAAGCTTCTGGCGCTAAACCAGCGTGATATAACCAACCCGCGTGTCGAAGTGATTTTGCTCTCGCGCAATAGCGCAGATACCGGCCTGCGCATTTTCAATTCGATCAGGCATCACGAATTGGCTATTAGCCGCGCCGCATTTACCGGTGGCGAAAGCACGCATCCCTACATTTCCGCATTAGGTGCTCAATTGTTTTTATCTGCCGAACCCAGTGATGTACGTCATGCGCTGGAAGCAGGTTTCGCCGCTGCGACGATCTTACCGTCAGTTTCTCCAGTCTCTCAAGAGTATCTTGGGCAATTGCGTATCGCCTTTGACGGCGATGCGGTACTTTTTTCGGATGAGTCTGAACGTATTTACCGGCAGGAAGGGTTGAATGCGTTTGAAAATAATGAGGCAACTGAAGCCCGCCAGCCACTGCCGGGTGGGCCATTCAAGACATTCCTTGGCTTATTGCACAAAATCCAACTGGATTATCCTGCTGATAAATCACCGATTCGAACCGCGCTAATCACTGCCCGAGGCGCACCGGCACATGAACGTGTCATCCGCACTTTGCGCGCCTGGAACATCCGCATCGATGAGGCGTTCTTCCTCGGCGGCAAGGATAAGGGGCAATTCCTGAAAGTATTTGGAGCGGATATTTTCTTTGACGATCAGCAGAAACATTGCGACTCTGCGCGTCAACATGTCGCTACCGGTCATGTTCCACATGGCGTGGCGAATGAGTGATAGTATGAAAAATCTTTTAAATAAATGGACAAACAAAATGCTTGGTGACGACATGATTGTTGATAAGAAAACGCATGATGGCAACACGATTATCGATATTGGCAAAGGATCAGAAAAAAACCAGGAGAGAAAACATAAAATGGGGCTCGCTGGCGAGTATTTGGTGACAGGTGAGTTACTCCGCCGTCAAATTATGGCAGCATTGACATATGGCAATGCAAAAAAAGCAGATGTGGTAATAATAAACAAAAGACAGGCAATTACTATTGAAGTAAAGACCACTTCTCAGGAAAAGTGGGTACTTGGCAACCACCTTCCCGAAGAATCAGATGACTTGTGGGTTCTTGTATTCCTTCCAACTGATCAGTCTGTCTCACCGGAATATTATATTCTCACAAGCAAACAACTTCATGACATCTTGATTAAAGAACACAAGGCATATAGAGAAAGATATCAAAATAATCACGACGAACCATTTACAGGCAAAGGAGTTGTTTCGGTAAAGAAAAAAGACGTTATTCTGTTCAAAAATCAATGGGATACGGTGCAGAAGTTATTAGATTACTGATTCTGCAAACAGAAAAATACTTTATTCTCAGTGTTTTTGTTGCGGCACCATCCGGCATCAACACCGATATATTGTGAAAAAATAGTTAAATTATTAAAAAAATATTGGCAATTTTATGGTGGAAAAATGAGTTTTCAAAAAATGAAGGAATCTCTCGTTTCAGCTTACGAAGGGCACGTTAATGCTGTACGTATGAAGCAACTTACTAACGATGGTCACATGATCATCGGGGACAATCCAATACAAAAGACCAGAATCCCGACTTTGTCAGGACTTTCAGGAATTGGTAAGACGGCCTGCATCACAGAGTTCGCAAATGACCATGATTTTGAGCTTATTAAGTTAGATTGTTCATATATGCCTTCCAGCGTGTTGGCAACTTTCATGTACGTATCCATTAATCGCATCCTTGCGGATAAAATCAACGGTTGCGTGCTACTCATTGATAATATCAATGAAGTAGATAGTGATTGGTTGGAGTTATTTAATCAATATTCAAACAACTATTTAGATGCTGTTGTAACCATTGAGGATAAAACAGATAAAAATTGCATACGCAAAATAAAGCAACGGATTGATGAAATTCCAGAAACGTTATTTATTATTGGCGAGCAGAGACCTGATTAACAAAGGAAATTTATATGCTGATCATAACTAGCGGAAACTGTGACAATTGTGGTTCGAGTAATTTACCACCTACTGAACAACAAGCATCAGTAACTTGTAAAAAATGTGGCGATAAATTCAAAATTTGTAATCGCTGCAAAGCTAAAGGTTGTCCAAAATGCGCTGGCAGATTGGAGTCACAAATGGAGTGGGCTGCCAAAAACGGTATTATGTTTTAGCTCTACCCTGCCATTTTACAAATCACCGATTAGGGGAACTGGCAAACTTGCCATACCCGCTTCTATGCATTTCAATCGAGCCGCTACTTCCATAGAACGACTTCAAAATCGTGATGTGGGTGGTATCTTTTTCATTGGTATCACGGTTATACACCGCATCCCGGTAAAGTGTGATCACGGTATCGGCATACCACCGCAGACCATCCGCACTGGCCAAGTCCGTCAACAGTGGATATTTGCATTTACGCGACTCTACATCTCTGGAGATACTTGCCAAGGCAATGACGGGAATACCATTGTCGCGAGCAATACGATAAATATCTGCCGACATATTGCTCATACTCTTGCACCTGCTGTGAATACCGTTATTTTTATCAATTTGGGCAGGAATTTTATCCACTATGACCAAGCTGGGCGCGTGATCAGACTCGCATAACAATTTCGCTTCCTTACGAATCACACCGGGATCGGCGCTACTGTCATTGATGATCAGAGGCGAATTGGCGATCTTTTGCGCAGCCGAGGTAAAACATTGCCACGCCTTTTCGTTAGGCTGACTCCCCCCCAGCGGATTCAAATCGACCTGTGCAGCGAAAGCCGTCATATTTTTCAGCAAAACAGCGCGGCTTGTCGTCGTGGAAAAATAGGCAACGGTCTGATGCAGCTCACACGCCACGTGCATGGCGATCTGCCAGACGAATTGGCGTTTACCCATACCGGGACGAGCGGCGACGACAATTAACTCGCCCGGATGGAAGCCATCAATCATCCAATCCAGATCTTTGAAGCCACTGGAAAGTCCGGAAAGTGGCATGCCGCCACCCGTCTCACGCATTTTTTCGAAATGCGGCAGCAGTTCACTCATTATCTGTGCGCTGGAAAATGCCCCGCCGCATACATCGCCTACGTCCTGTCGCTGGATATGGAGTGACTTGTTGGATGCCATTATCTTGTCACCTCAATTGCATGATCCAGAATTTCCACCACCCATTGCGAGATACCGACTGCCGATGACTCGCGCTTCCCGGCGATATTGAGAATCGTCACCTGATATTTCAACAAGAAGCTTGCGATGAATTTCGGATGTACACGCGGATGGATATGACGCCAAGGCTTACCGTGCTTTTCTGCGAATTCCGCCGTTTTCTTGGAACCACCGTCGAGCTTTTCCGACAGGGTGAAAATTAGCGTCGCGTCACTATCGCGCACATTCCACTCAGTACGTTCAAGATAGTTGGAGGCCGGAGTTTCGATGAGTTGATACCGAACATCGATTGCGCCTTCCTCCGAACGACGACCTTTGGGACACCAGCCACCGTGCGCAATATTTCGTTCGATTGCCCAATCAAGCCCGGCACGATCAGCGCCTGATTGACCACCCGAAATAACCTTGAAGCACGCTGGCACCCGATACTTTTCACTCATCTTTACATCCCCGCTTTTGTGTGAAGTCACTATAGCAAGGTTCCGCGACATATTGGGACGCAAATCGCGTAAACTGGCGTTTTGCTAATTCATGTCTACCTGCGATGCCATCCGACACCACCAGAAACACACTGATACGCCAATGGGAATTACTCAAACTGCTGCCCAAGAGAGGCTCGGGAAAAACCGCGAAGGATCTCGCCATCGCGTTAAATGATGCAGGCTTCAAAGTCAGCAAGCGACAGATCGAGCGCGACCTCTCTACGCTGAGCGGCCCCTTCCCGCTCGATTGTAAAGATCAAAGCATCCCTTACGGCTGGAAATGGATGGATGGCAGATCCGTGGACTTGCCCGGATTGACGGTGGCTGAAGCGCTTTCCATGAAACTGGTAGAGGACACATTGCAACCGCTGCTGCCCAAATCGGTACTAGCTTCACTGCAAGGCAACTTCAAACAGGCTCAGGACAAACTGGCGTCACTTGACGCTGAAAATCCCAACGTACTCTGGACGGGCAAGGTGCGAACCGTACCACCGTCACTGCCTTTACTTGCACCGCACGTCAATCAGGAAGTGCTTGAAAATACTCAAGAATCCCTACTGCTCGATAAACGACTGGAAGCCGAATATCACGCCATCAATGCGGAACAGTCATCCCTCCTCACCCTGCACCCGCTAGGATTGGTGAATCGCGGCCCGGTGACTTATCTGGTGGCTACGGCTTTCGACTATACGGATATTCGACTTTACGCACTCCACCGCATAGCCAAAGCCACAAAATTGAACGAACCCGCTAACCGTCCGGAACATTTCAGTCTGGACGACTATATCAACTCGGGTGCGCTCCAGTTTGGCGGTGGAAATATCATCCAGTTCGAGGCGTTTGTCGCGCAATGGATGGCGCAATATCTGACTGAAACGCCGATGTCGGCAGATCAAAAACTGATCAATGAGGGCGATAAAATCAGACTAACCGCCACGCTGACCGACTCATGGCAACTGAAGTGGTGGCTGCTGTCACATGGCGCTGAAGTTGAAGTGATTTCCCCTCCGGCGTTGCGAACCGATATTGCCAATACACTGCAACAGGCGGCGGCGATTTATACCGAACCGACATAAACGAATCGTCCTGCCTGCGATACACAAAAATTTCACTCTGTGACTCAGACGAGCGGGTTGAGCCTATTAGGAGACTGCACCTGTTTCATGATTCAACGGAAGCCGCCACCGCAATACGTTCTCCTCCCCGCGAACGCGAGCAGGCTTGCCGTCGAGGCGGACAAGTTGTTGCGTAAGTTGTAAGGTGCGGTCCGGTTTTTCCAGGTCACTGTCTGCCTGCACCAAATGCGCCCAGGTAACGCCACCATCATCAAAACCTGATATTTCCAGCCAGCGCGCCGAAGCCAGTTCCCCATTCACCCATTCCAGGAAGGGTTCGTACAGATGATCTATCCACAACGCCTCGCGACTCGGAAACATCTCTGGTGTTATGCACAACTTACATTGGTAGCCATTCGCAGTGCGAGCCATATACGCGTCCAGACTGATCACCATGTCCCAGTGAACGCCTTGCCAATTCACATCCACGTTCAGATCATGAGCGCATAACGAAACAGAAAGACACGACGGATAACCCGGAAAAATCAGTGTCACGCTCTTAGCTGTGATTCTGCTTATGCGTATAGGAACCGCAAAACGGAGGTAATTTTCAGCGAGCCAGTTCACAAAGGCGCGCTGATTACGTGGACGAGGAAGACGTTTTATACGCATGATGCTGCTCCTGAGGTTTGATATATCGCGATACATTCAAGCATCGTATTGTTGTGAATATCCAAAACAGCCTGGATCCCGCCGTCACTATCTACCTGATAGCCCCCTGCCAAATTCCATGCCACAGGAATACCCAGAGAATGAGCGGTTTCAAACACTAGCCTGTCCCGCTCTCTCAATTGTGCAGTGTCAAAAACCCACCCAGCGGATCGTGAATATGCGGATCTGCACCGGCCTGGTACAGAATCACATCGCAGTCGCACATATCAGCAACCCGCTCAGGAATGCGCGCCAAAAAATCATTCGCCTGAAATGCAGACTCATAATCACGACCTGCCGTGTAATGCTCAATCCAGGAATCTGCCTGATGGCGCTTAATCAACGCCACGGTGCCATCACCATAATGCATATCAAAATCCAGAATACCGACCCGAGCGACCAACCCCTCAGCATGCAAATCCAACGCCGCCACCATCAGTCCGTTAAAGGTGCAGTAGCCAAAAGCCGAAGTGTATCCGGCGTGATGAAAGCCGGAACACGGTGCAACAGCTATTTTGCGATTACGGATCGCTTCACGCGCTGCCGCCAGCATAGCGCCTGAGGTGTAACGCAGCGATTCGGCGACTTCAAGCATTGAATTTCCAAAACCATTTTTAACCTGACCGGCCAGCACCTGATCTACATAGTAAGGTCGGTGCACCGCCTTGAGTTGCTCTACACTCACCGCAGCCGGTTCGATAATTTCCATATTAAAATCAAGTTGTTGCCACGCAGCTATCACCTGCTCCGGTTTCCCTGCACTGGGTGAAAAGCTGCTGAAATTGGCTACCATCTTTGGGGTGTAAAAAACCGGGATACGCACGATTTCATCCGTAGAGTTAATCCCGTGCTGCCTGTTTTTCTCGCTCATTTCATAAACCCCATCGGCTTGCTCATCTGTTCTTTAGCTGCACATTCACTGTGCAAGACTTCATACACACTACCGGGTGTAGGTGTAGCCCCGAGCATAGTGACCTGACGCGACACCACTGCAAAATCACCGGGCGTCAGCGTATCCAGACTGCGAACACGCCGCTCCCATTCAGATGCCTGACTCATATCGCCGCCCATACGCGCTAACTCATTCATAAACATCGCCCAACGCTGGTCTGCGTTTAGGTAATCGAACTTAATCTTGAAGGCGAAGCGGCGCAGGCTTGCCTGATCGAGTCGATTCATCAAATTGGTGGTGCAAACAAAAATACCCTCGAAGGCTTCCATCTGGGTGAGCAACTCATTGACCTGCGTCACTTCCCAGCTTTGCTTGGCATCACGCCGATCCGCCAGAAAACTATCCGCCTCATCCAGCACCAAGACGGCGTCCTGCTGGCGGGCTTCAGCGAACATACTAGCGATATTCTTTTCAGAACCGCCTACATACATACTTAATATGTCGGATGCGCGGCGCAGCAATAATGGTTTGCCGATTTCATCTGCCATATAGCGTGCCAGCTCACTTTTACCGGTTCCGGCAGCTCCGTAAAAACAGAATGTGCCACTGGGGTTGATTTTCATGGCATCCACCAGTTTGGCGACAGGCAAATCGGTATTGATCAATCCGAGATCATATTGGGTGCGCGGCACAGGACGCGTCGGCACTCGCTTTTGTCCCAGCAGGGCAACGCTGCGATCCAGTGTTTGCTCAACCAATTTTCGGGCACTTTCAAAATCAGCCGCTCCGATGATGCGCGCCACCTTGGCCGCACGCTCCAACTGGCCGGGTGCAACTTGATCATTAGCAGCAATGCGAGCCAGCCAATCCTCGGTCGGATTGAACTGTCCCAGATGATGGCGTGCAATTTTCTGCCTCACCTTTTGTGGTGGAATAGGGAAACGCACCGAGTAATCAAAACGACGCAAATAGGCGGGATCGATATCCTCATCATTGGTCACCCAGATCGCCGGGGTCGAACTCTTTTCTAACGACCGGTTGATCCATGCCTTACCCTTTTCAGGATTGGATGTAGCGCCACCACCGAACATCGAAGCGAACATATTTTGCTTCTCAAATACATCTTCCACCTCATCAAACAGCAGCATCGCATTGGGCTTGCGTGCAAGAAGGTGCTGGCACAAGTTGAAAGCTTTTAAGCGCTGCTCCCCTTTCACCGGCTCACCCGATTCCACCGTATGAGCGATTTCATAAAGATCCGCCTGAAGTGAGTCTGCCAGTGCTTTCACCAACTCAGTTTTACCCGTGCCCGGCACGCCATAAAACAACACGTTCACACCGACTTCATTCCCCGCCAGGGACTTAGACAAATAGGCTGATAACATCTGGATATCATTCGCCAAATGGGGATAATCAGGCAACTTGAGGCTTGATTTCCCGGCACTCTTTAAAAAATGATGGCAGAGGTCTTCCTCGCTTGCATCCGGCAGTAACAACATGTCAGCCAGGCGACTGGTCACTTCAATTTTTCTTTCAAAATCAGTAGGACGACTATCCACCTCGATGATCCCGGTCAGGGTCAATAATCCATCTTCACGCATAGCAGAGCGTAATTCGCCTTCGGGCAGGTTTAAAGTGGCGGCAAGAATTTTTGATAACGAAGAAGTAGACAGGTTTTGATTCGTTGCAGATATGATCTTCCTGAATTCCGAAAATGATGTCAGGACGGTCGCAAAAATCAACAGCGTTTTCTCTGTCTGGGATAACCCAACGATCCCAGCCAAAATTTCCACGTTGGAGAACAAGGGTAAATCACTCGGCATCTCTGTTTTAACCAGCTCCGCCAAGCGCTTTTTAAAAACAGCCAGCAACTTGGCACTGGTCAATTTGATATAGCGTTCTGAACTGAATTCGATATCACCATCCTCATCAGATTCCAGAGGCAAAACGACACCGGTCAAGCTAACGAAATCCCCTTCATGAAAAATATCCGGCAATCTTTTCGCATGTCTCTTCATATACCATCCGCACGCGATCGCCAGCTTGATAGCCCAGATTGCCAGCAGTGGCTGATATGCAGCTTCTGCTGCGTTAACCTTGATGTCAGACAGATTGATTATCGAACCGTGAGTTTTTAACATCGCCATCTCCTTGAGTAGATGACCACATCATCACACAACGCCGCGTCATAATATGACGCAAACTACAGTGATTCAGTATTTGCGCGGCAAAACAGTGTACTCATTGAAGCCCGCTTAACTTAACCAATTCCTGCACCTTGTCGATAACGAGTTCCCAGTGATCTGTGTAACGATGCCCACCATTTTTGCTGATGGTGCGACTACCGTAACAAGGTACGCGCTCACAGGTTTCTTTATAGTCAATCAAATCATCATCTTCAGCTAGGAACAGGTGAATCAAACTGCTATTGCTATTCTCACACGCCTCAATGCGATAACGTTCGAATGCAATCAAGTGCTCAGGCGTCACGATAATTTCTTCACCCGATTTATAATTCCTAAATACAACACCCACATGATCACTCATCGTGCCTGAAGGATTCATTGCCGGATTAACGATCACACAAGGTGTGCCCACTAGCTGACCAAAATAATGCGCCCAAAATCCGCCCAGCGAGGTACCTACAAAGACAATGGGAAAGCTGGTGGCATTGCGCACAATATCGATCACGATTGAAATCGTTTTATCAGGATCAATAGGCAGATCAGGTGCGAATACATGTTCCTTACCAAATCTGGCTATGAGCGCATCGCTTTTCGGACTCGTGCCGACACTAGCAAAACCATGCAAATAAATAATTGTGGCCATTACTAAAGCTCTCTTTCGATAAAATATGCCGACGCTATGCCACGCAGTGCTTCCAAAGCACCGAGCGGGAACGATACCCCTTGCTTGTTATATGCCCTGGATATGCGCGCATCGGTGGGATTGATGCGAATCAAAAATCCCTTGTTGGAAAATTCAGCGAAGCGGCGAATACTCGGAAGGTTCGTGCCTGCGCCGATTTCAATAGTGACCAAATTTTGCACCTGAGCATTCCACGCCTCAAACTGGCGCTGCTGATGCTCAACGCGTTCCATGATGAAACGCCAGTCGTTAAACATCATGATTTGTGGCCTTGCCAATTCGTGACAGTTCGGGCAAATCGGTATGGGTGAAGTCAGTCGGCATTGCTCAACATCAACCTCGGGGTAAAAATTATTGGCTGACCAAGTAAATGAACAATTATTCAGGCATTGCAAGTAATGAATGCTACCGTGTATCTCACAAACCTTGTTTTCTGGAAACCCGGCTTTCTGAAACTGCCCATCCACGTTGCTGGTGTAAACAAACACGCCCTGCTGCAACTTCTCGCCCATCTCCCGCAATAAGCGAAATCCATCATGCGGCACCGTATCACGATACAGCTTAAGTCGATGCCCATAAAATCCCCAGGCACGATTCGGCATTCTGACGAAAGCTTCTGGGGATGCGATACGGTGAAATTCAATATTCACTCTCCCCAAAGCGGGATAAGCTTTCCAAAACCCGTTCTTACCTCGAAAATCCGGCAAACCGGAATCAACACCCATGCCTGCCCCGGCTGCAATCAGCAACCCGTCCGCTTCGCGTATTGCCTGAGCGGCACGTTGATATTTTTCTGCAATGGATTCAATGGGTTTCATAGCGTATCGGCAATATCACTTTTGTTGCCGCATTCAGCTATTTGAAATGACTGATTTAATGCCTCGTTCCTAAGCTCACTGATTCGTTCATTCATATCCTCGTACCCTTTTAGTGCAAAGACGACAAATCTCAGCGAACCCATCTTGGATTTCACCTGACGACATTGCGGCCATTCTAGGGAATCGGGACTCAATCCGTTTTCACGCGCAACTGCCTCTATATCCTGAGCGAGTTTATAAATCAGTGCAAACCAACCATCACCACACTCAAATCCGCGCTGCATGGAGGATTCGTGACTACCACGAAATAACTGTGGAAATTCCTCCAACAGCAGTATTTCTAACGCAGCGTCCATATTTCATTCCTAGTCCAAGCCACATCAAAAAACGTGTCGATCCGGCATCGAATTTAATTTAAAAATTTTCAGCCCAACGATCCCAGAAGCCAGGTTCATCATGGTGAGCATTTTCCATCGCAACTGCCAACGGCAGATAACAGAACTTAGCCCCCTCAAATTTCATGTCTCCGTCAGAGGTCTCAAGGTAGTCCGATAGTTTTTGATAGGCCGGATTGTTTATATCAATCGGCACATCGACATAAATTCGCCCCTGATACCCTCCTCCCATCATGTTTTCGTTAGCGATTCGGCCACACATGCGCCATTCAATTTCATTCGAATCTAACCAGGCGATAATTTGCTGACGTACTGGGACTAGCTCCCAATCATCAAAGGACAAACTATCGGTGCCCTTTTCCTGTGGAAAATCCAGAAATAAAATATCACGTCCCTTTTTTCGCGCGATCGCGTCAAGATACTCAATCAACATGGGCATTAATTGCTCCTTCGGTTATGTTGTTTAATGCGAGCACCATTTAATATTGCTCGCATCTACTATCCCTTCACACACACCACTTGCTTCAATGTGTGCATCACCTCAACCAGATCAGACTGATTCGCCATCACGGTATCAATATTCTTGTAGGCACCGGGAATCTCATCAATTACTCCCTTGTCCTTACGGCAGATAACACCCTCGGTTTGTCTTTTCAGATCCTCCTGAGTGAATTGCTTTTCCGCAGCGGTGCGGCTCATTTTCCTTCCCGCTCCATGCGCACATGAAGTAAAACTTTCCGGATTCCCCTTACCTCGCACAATATAGCTGCGTGCTCCCATACTGCCTGGAATAATACCGAGATCACCTTCCCTCGCCCGAATTGCTCCCTTACGCGTCACGTACACATCCTCGCCGTAGTGATGCTCGATCGCCACATAGTTGTGATGACAATTAACCACTTCGTTCAACACTGAAAATTCTGGCAGTAGACGACGCATTCCGACCAGCACCAGATCAAGCATAGACTGTCTGTTCTGGTAAGCGTATTCCTGCGCCCAATGCACTGCTTCGACGTAATCATGAAAATACTCTGTCCCTTCCGTAAAGTACGCCAGATCACGATCAGGCAAACTAACCATCAGGCGTTCCATATCCTTACGCGCCAACTGAATAAAATAATCAGCAATCCCGTTGCCAATCCCGCGACTGCCGGAATGCAACATCACCCAGACCCGGTTATTTTCATCAAGACAGATTTCGATGAAGTGATTACCACCACCCAGTGTTCCCATCTGATTCACCCAGTTTGAAAATCGACCGAATGATTTAAGCAGATTAGGATGTTTTTGCGTCATGATCGTCAAACGCGCATCGAATGGCAGGGCGGCATCTGCAAGTGCTCGTTCATTAGCATGCTGATTGCGCCCAACAGGAATATCCCGACTAATCTGGTTAAACACTTTCTCCAAGGATTTTTCATCGATATCATTACCGGTCAGTGATAGTTGACAAGCCAGCATGCCGCAACCAATATCCACCCCAACCGCTGCCGGTACAATCGCCTTATGTGTGGCAATTACCGAGCCGATCGTCGCACCAATCCCGACGTGAACGTCCGGCATCGCTGACACATGATGGTGAATAAAGGGTAAAGACGCGATATTCAACAGTTGCTCTTTTGAGCGCTCGTCGATATCGTCTGCCCAGATTTTTACCGGGACTGCTTGCTGGTTTAGGGTTTGCATGATCGGCATGTTTCTCTCCTTTAGCCTTAATTTTCCGAGATTTGAGTCTTGGTATAATAATTGACGATATCTCTGTGGATACGGAATAGTAAACTAGAGGTGCGTCATAATAAGTCGTAAAAATCCAAAACGAAACAACTACCCTGTTGATTTCACATATCCAATATTGCTGATATAACGCAAGGTTACCATTCAGGTGCAAAGGTTAACTCTTTGATTGTTTTGAATTGCTGCACCGTGGTCCTGTAGTTAAAGTCAAACAGTGACACATTGTCCGGGTAAATAATCACTGAATCGACTTCGTAATATTTGAAACACTTATCGTTCAGCAGCAAAAAAAATAGCCGGGAAAGCCCTGTTGCCAGCGGTCCACCGCAGCTTGTTGACTCATCCGTGGCCGAAATGTGAAACCATTTATTGTAGACATATAACCCGGGACTCGCCGTTGCAAACGCGCGTTCGTATGTCAGTAATTCTGTGCTGCCATCGGTAAAATGCACCGTGCCATTGAATTTAAGCCGACTATATAGTTGCTCCATGGGCAATACGCCGACATCACTGCATACAATATTTTTTTGTTTTGTCCGGTGCCAGCAGATTGCTCTTTTGGTTGTTTCATCCACCGGATGATTGATGGCTCGTGCCAACTGTACAGAATCATCTACCCATTTTGGATTCCATTTCAGGTGAAGATGATACGTCAGCTGAATATTGTCACCATCTATCTCATATTTCGTACTATCAACGGCGAATACGAATGGGTCGGAAGCCTTGCTGATTGCCGACCATGCTGCTTGCACCTTATGAGTTTCATTCAATGCTTTTTCGACTTGAGGAATAATCGTGTTCGAGGCCGTATCCCCATTGGTAATAATCTCATTCACCTTGTCTGTGTTGACATCGGCAAGAATGGTAATTTCATAGCCCATTGAATTAATGATAGTTTTTTGCACTACGTATTTTTGAACCAGCCCTCCGTTATATTGACCTAGCGACTCCTTATATTTACCGTTACTAAACTCCTGCTTCCCGGTCAAAAATGTGCTCGCAGCGTATTCGGTCGCGAGCACTTTGGCATTTTGCAAGGCTTCATCTGACGTTCTACCATACCCGGTAGCCGTCACTTCTGCCGCCAGTGACAAATTACAGAACAAAGTACAGCACAGGACGACCAGGATGTTTTTCATTTTGTATTGCCGCTCATCACAGCACGCAGACTTTGAGAGGCAGCGATAGACTGTTTGGACACGCTGACTTCAACCAAAACCTGATCATCAGTAACCACCTGATTTATTGTCTGAACCCCGCGCAAAATAGCGCTACTGTCATCCCGAATCCGCTCAATCACTGTCGTCAACGTCCGGATTTCGTCATTTCTCTTTTCTATATTGGATTTTCCATCGGCGCTGACGCTGTCCTCCGCGCCGTTATCCTCATGAGTATTCTGCTCTGAACCGGATGCGGTGTGACTGTTTGATTTCGTGCTCACCTCGACAGTTTTATCCGAGCGGATATTGTTATTCATGAATTCAGCTATATTTTGCTTGGCGCGCATAGAAGCAATTTTTGCGGCCTCTGATACAGACAGCGCCGATTTGTTATGTATCGGTGCGATTCCCGTAGAGACGAGTTTTAACCAATTTCCTGTGTCGTCGAACGTGATATTTACAGCGCCAATTGTTTCTTGATGGACGGGAGATGCTGGTAGTGCGGGTGGTTTGATCGAACCACATCCGGTTGCGAAACAAGCAATGGCGGTAAGGATGAAGAAGTTTTTCATGGCAGCCCCTAAATGAGTCAATGAATGAATTTCAGAATTCATTGTCGCAGGCCATAACGACATTTAGTGTCGCTATGGCCTGGTAGGTAATAACTGCTTCGGGAGTAGGTCAGAAAGTGAGCGATTTGCTTGATTGCCGCTTCTTTTTGGCGGGAGTTACAACTTGCAAACAAAATATCGTTGGCATGAATACATTGAGTCTTGCACTGTCTCTAATAGTGCAAGATCACTTTCCGACAGTTCGCTGACAGGTATGTTCGCTTTAATGTCATCCCAGCAGCTATCCCACGGATCTTTCTGAATTATATGAACATATTTATGACCCGAATCTATTAATCGTTTTTTCAGATCATCGATATTTTCTACAGAAAGAAAACCATAGCTTTTTCCTCCGCCCCAATTCTGGGCTGTGCTGATATTAATCATCCCTCTTCCTTTAACGTGAGTTTTTAGTATAAATTTACATAAAATCAATTAGTTAAATTATCTTTCAGATTCCTTGTTGCAAGTTGCGCATCTTTCTAAACCGTGAATCCGATTGATCGGGTTGCTGTTTTCGATTTCAGCCCACATTCCGCCTCAAGTTCGCCCAGAAAATCATCCGGTGTCGGTATTGCACCCATCATATGAGATTGACGTTTAACTACCGCAAAATCGCCGGGCACCAATGTAGTCAGCCGATGAAGTCGGCGGCGAGTACCGTCATCAAGCATCATCGCATCACCCAACAGCGCCTCTTGCACGAACATTTTTTCCCGCTGAACGGGTGTCATGGCCTTGAAAGAAATCTTGAACGTAAATCTCCGTAACGCTGCCGCATCGAGATCATCGAACAAATTGGTGGCGCAGATAAATATCCCGTTGAATTTCTCCATCTGTTGCAGCAACTCATTAACCTGACTCACCTCCCAGCTCTTTGTCGCCGATTCACGATTGCGCAGGAAACTGTCAGCTTCATCAAGAAACAGGATAGCGCCTTCGGCTTCTGCCTCGCGAAACATCTCAGCGATGTTTTTTTCTGACTCACCCAACCATTTGCTGAGGATGTCCGATGCACGCTTGGCAAGTAATGGACGATCAAGTTCACCGGCCAGATGTTCGGCCAGCGCAGTCTTGCCTGTTCCCGGCAAACCGTAGAAGCACATCGTCGCACTTGGATTTATCTTAAGTGATGCCGCAATTTTCTCTAACGGATAACGAGTGTCCACATTCAGGTAATCAAGTTGATATGCCGTATGACTAACGCGGCAGTCTGAACTACCGTTTAATCCCATCGCATTTTTGGTTTGCTGAATCACTTTTGAGACCAAGCGCTCGGCCTCTTGACGATCAGCCACGCCAGAAAGCGAGACGACTCGTGCCGCGTTTTCAATTAATGCCGGTGTTAACCCGGATTGCTGTGCGACTTGCCCGATAAACTCCCGGCTGACCGGTGTGGATTCAAGATATTTTTCGGCGATACGCTGACGCACCTTGAGCGGTGGCTTACGAAATTCCATGTGATAGCTGAACCGCCGCAGATAAGCCGGATCAATCTGGTCAATTGAATTGGATACCCATATTACCGGGATCGAATTATTTTCCAGTATGTGGTTCATCCAGGCTTTGCCGTAGCTTGCCTGATTACGGCGACTTGCGGCTTCAAAGAAATTGCCGGAAACAGGGAAAATATCTTCGATCTCATCGAATAACAGCAACGCCTTTTTGTCCTCCTCAAGAAAGCGCAACGAGATACGCAATGATGTCAGGCGTTCAACTCGACTGAGTGATCCGCCCAGCTTGTTTGCACTGGCCACTTCATAGAGTTTGAATCCAGCCTCAACAGCAAGCATTTTCACAAACTCAGTTTTTCCTGTACCCGGCTCCCCGTAGCACAGGATGTTTACGCGTTCGGATTGGTTCTCTTTCGCCCCCGTCAGAAAACGATTGAGCATCAAACGATCCGTATCCAGATGAGGGTAATCATCCGAAGTCAGTACAGCCTGTTTTGCCGGACTGACAAAATGCAGCATCATCTGGTCGAGACCGTCATGATGTTCGGTCAGGCATTCCTGAATATTCGCCTGTACAGTCAGCACCCCAGCAATATTCTTCGTATCATGATCAACCCAGATTAGTCCGAATTCAATCAACAACCCGGAAGACCTCAGCGATTGTGCAGCTTCCTTCACATCAACGCCAAGAACGGTGCCGATGCAGTGGAACGCATCCTCAAGACTGCATATTGGAATCAGCTCGGCGAACATCTGGGCATCCCGACTTTGTAGCATACTCCCCGAAAAATTCAGTAAGGCGCAGTCCACCTCACTTAGACCAAGCAATGCTTGCAGAAGCCGAACATTATTCATGACCGGGTCATTAAGATTGCTGATTTGCAGTTCAAGCTGCGCCAGAGTCGTTTTAATCACTCTATTGAGAGTTTGATTTTTATTCCTCGCCAGTCGCCGTAATGCCTGATAAATGGCTGACTCGTGCGGCGTAGAACAATCCCCCCTAAATCGCAGGCACATTTCCTGGAAGCCCATCTCACGAATTTCATTTTGCTGATCTTCATTCAGCGAGGTTTCATTCAGCAATATTTCCAAAGCCGTAGTTGGCCAGATCAAGTGCGCGCCGACTAATTTGACAAAATCATCGACATCGCGAGACAGCATACTTGAATGTGGATTTGCGAGTACAGCGCGTAGTGCCCAAATAGCGGTGTGTATGTTGATGGTAGGACAATCAAAATCAAAAGCGATATTGTCGGCCAGCGCTGCTTTTGAGTTTAAGTTAAGCATGCATGATCTGCCGCTATTCTCTATTTCTGTGATGTACTCCATAAACATGGCGCGTCTTTTTGCTGTATTTTTATGATCATCGCCCAAGTGTTCTCTGGATATCTGCCATGACTGAAATGCGACAGACGCCGCTTCTTCAATCTGGCCAGCGAACATCAGAAATTCGGCATGTAAAAAGCTTGCATCGGAAAACTCTAAGGAGTTTTCGCCGTAGTTTTCTTCAATTATTTCCACCATTCTGCGGCATAGCGGCTCAGCATCTTTGTGTATTGGTTTGTCCGGATTGTTATCGTACAGATAGCGAGCTAGATCTTTCAGCGCATGAGCGGTATTCAGGTGATTGGGTCCAAATGTGATTTCAGACCCTTGCAATGCCTTAACCAACTCTCGTTTTGTCTTTTTTACGGTTTCTGTTTCCATATTTTCCTCCTGTCGGTAGCGAAAAATTGACGCGCCGACATTGGAAAGCTGGCGCGAGTTTTTTAATAAAAATTACAGGGTTAGATTTTTAAAGAGCGATCCGACTTGATGAGTAGATTATGAATAACAAAAACGACAAATAGTGTCGCAAACGTTAGCTCTGCCGCGTTTTGGGTATCTCGTACGAGCAGATTGAATTGATCTACGCACGCGCTGTACCGTACGTCCTCGTTAACGACACTAAATGTCGTTATCAGGCTGCACAATAAGCATATGAACAATATGACCACCAAATCAGCGGGCTCGGGTGCTGCCTTAATACGTATCGAGAAGACTATTCACGGGAACTGTATGAACCATATCAAACTGAAGCAGGCGCACATCGAAGGGAGTATCGAGCAGTTCGAATATTCCGGAGATCCAGAAGTCGGCCTTACTATCATATTGAAAAATAATAATTTTATTGATCTAAAGCCGGAACTGATTGCTGAAATCATGTCTATCATGGGGAAATACAATCCGCTGCTGAATGACGCACCTGACCCGATACAGAGTTCATCACGTGTGCGATTTGAGCACTGGATAGAGAATGAATCGCTACGCTATTTTGGACGCCAACTCACCGCTCATGATGCTTTGCTGATTCGAAGTGTGTTCGGCGCGGAAGGAGTGCTGACATTTGGTTACGGGATTTTTGGAAGATTTAAGGTGGGTGAGTTTCCTCATGCCGATCCGGTAACGGCACTCAATGAATGCGTGGGACGGATTTGCATTTATCGTGAAAAGGGAGTTTTTCTGCGCGTAAAACTGGCATGCGTCTCGGTCAGAGAGGATTCAGTATTTATAGAATTACAACCCATTGAATCAAAAGGATTCAATTTGGATTCAGAACACTTTGAAGCAGGATCGTCATTCAACAATCTGATGATTTTGGATGGGCACATTACCAACTTTATGCCCGGCTGGACACTCATCACAGCTAACGCATTCGTTGAACATCTAACGGATTTTGCGGCAACACTACCGACTAGGCAGACGTTGATCAAAGAAATCAATGAAACACTCAACCCGAATTTCGGCGCGCAAATGCCGTTCCGCCCCAATCGATTGTCATGAAATTCCGGCAGGTTCAGGATATTTTCAGGGTGTTGTAATTATCGTGTAGTATCGTTTCGGATCGTAAATTGCCACAAGCTAACCAATAAGATGGGATGGACGCCTCCCTCCCCACGGGGAGCAGGGGTAAGTAGTAAGAATTGAGGTAGCCCCTCGCGGACCTGACGGCATCTACGTGCCAAAGTGGAGATAATGACATCTTTCCACAAACGGACGGAGGGGCTGAAATGAATTTTACGACATATGGGCTGGATATCGCAAAACGAGTTTTCCAACTGTACTGGGTGGATCACGAAAGCGGTGAGATTTACAACCGCAAGTTGGGCAAGCAGGATTTGCTGGAGTTTTTTGCCCAGAGAGAAGCCGGTCTGATTGCACTGGAAGCGTGTGGTAGTGCGCACTGGTGGCGACGTAAGCTGATGGCGTTAGGGCACGAGGTCAAACTGATCCACGCCAAATTTGTCCGCCCCTTTGTGCAAGGCAACAAGACCGACGCGGCGGATGCGAAAGCGATCTGGACAGCAGTCAGGCAACCGGGCATGCGTTCAGTAGCGGGTAAAACCGAAGAGCAGCAAGCTCTGTTGGCACTGCACCGGATGCGCATGTCGTTGATCAAGTTTCGCACCATGCAGGTTAACCAGTTGCGTGGCTTGCTTTACGAGTTTGGCATCACCCTAAAAGGGGGACGACATGCAGGGTTGGCAGAAATACAGCAGCGCATGGCGGAGCTGGAAGAGATTGTGCCGGGCATGTTGTTTGACGCAGTCAAGGAACAATTGAAGCGACTTGATGAAGTCGAAGCCGATATACAGGGCATAGAACGCAGAATCAAAGATTGGCAGAAGCAACAGGATGCTTGCCGGAAGATTGCCGAAATACCGGGGGTGGGGGTGGGGCTGCTGAGCGCAACCGCCCTGGTTGCCACAATGGGCGAGGCAGATAACTTTAAATCGGGACGGGAATTCGCCGCCTTTATCGGACTGGTTCCGAGGCAAAACGGTACGGGCGGCAAAGTCAGGCTGCTGGGTATCAGCAAGCGTGGCGACACGTATTTGAGGACCTTGCTGATTCACGGCGCACGAGCAGTGATGTTCAGGGCCAGTGATAAAAACGCATGGAGCGAGTCGCTGCTTCAGAGGCGACCAACGAATGTAGCTGTTGTGGCAATGGCCAACAAAATGGCGCGAACGGCGTGGGCAATATTGGCGCACGGGCGAGAGTACCAAAAGGGGTATGTGAGCCAAGCGCCCGCATGATTAAGAGTAACCACTAAAAGGAGTGGCATGTCGATAGGTTGCGCAGGTAGATAAACCCGTGTGATGGCAAAGCAGGTCGGACCGCAAGAACGTAAACCTGGAATCAGCGTAGTGCTTCGAGCACGAGAGGAAGATGAGGACGTTCTTGGCGAATTCCATCAGGGCTCGCAGACAGAAAAACCGTCTGTAATAAAGCCGGATATAAGACTGCATCCGATTTATAGTTTTACCAAAACACGAAATATCTCTTGCCAAACCGGGAGGCGTCCATATAAGGGGCTGATTCATGAATAAGGCAGAATATCTTGACCAAGGTGATGTTAAAGAGTTCCTTGAATTTTTTGGGCGGTGTTTACACTTTCTTGAGGTTGATTACACAACTAGCTTCAATAAAATCAGACCAGCAGATCGACATTTCCATGTGACAGGTGCGAATGCAGCGTGCCTGCACTATGCCTGGCCTAGCGTTGACACGTACACTGGACACCCGATATACGACTGGACAGGTACGCTTCAATTTTTAAATACAACACGAATAGTATTACAACACTCAATTGCCATTGGTGACGATTTTGCCACCTGGAATACGGTTGAGAAAATACTACGTTGGGGACTGAACCCTAATGCGGTTGCTGCCAACCTAATACAGTTACGACAAATTTGCCCCGCAGGCGGACAATCAATTTGCACGTATCTAGTAAATATCAGCGCAGCGCTGGCGTTGAATACTGCTAACACAAGCAATATTAACGCTGCTCTCATTCCCTTTGCCTCGTCAGGCATGTCAAAAGTACACAGTCTAGCCAGCGCGGATGCTCTGGTTATTTTTGACTCGCGCGTTGCCGCTACATTAGGCGAATGTATCAACGAATACCTGCGAAGAGTAAGGGCTGTGAATATTCCTGATTCCTTAAAAATATTTCGCGCGACGGGACGAAGTCCGTTGCCATTGCAAAATGGGACTAACCATCCCCTATTTGTACGAAACCATTTATGGATTGAGTGCCAGGTTCGAGTTTCATGGCTCTTTGAAGCCGCACTGACAAAAAACCAGAATATTTTCCCTGGACTATCCATGCCGGAGAGAATGCACCGCCTTGAAGCCGCCTTCTTCATGAAGGGTGCATATCTGACCCCGGGACCATTTGCAGGAAGATCGTTTAATTTCGAGCGGGTGTAAGTGATTGTCACGTAGTATCGCTACGGGTTGATAAAATTACCAACGAGCTAACCATTAAAGGAATTTAATCATGGATAAGGCAACATTTTTTGAGCAAAATGACGTTAAAGATTTCGTTGGTTGGTTAGTGGAGAATTTGCCTAAATTAACAGTTTTCTTACGAATCAAGCAATCCCGGTTTGTCCCAAAGGGTGTCAGTGCTGACATTACCGGGTTCGACAATATTCTCAGCCTCTATACGTGGAAATCAACAGGCATGACTTTAGGCGACTGGGCGGAAACTAAAGCACGGTTAACGGTTTTGTCTAACGCACTTCGTGCAGCAGTTAATGCAGGTAATCATGCAGATACACTTGACGCGTGTGACAACATTCTTTCGTGGGGAGGGAACCGTAATCGAGGTGTTGGAGCATACAAATTTCTTCACAGCATGGCTCAAGGCACACTTTGCCCATATATTATTGATGCAGGTAAAGCGTTTTCACTTACCACCGCTAGCACTGCTCATCTATCTCCACCGGTCACGCGAATGAATGCCATGCTCACCAAAGTGCATGCGTTATATTCAGCCGACGGTTTGCCGATCTATGATTCCCGCGTGGCAGCGGCCATTGCATCATTGGTTGAACTCTGGAGGCGAGCAACGGGTCAGTCTGGCACCCTATTACCTCATGCTCTGGCCTTTCCCGCGACTATGACAACTCGTACCGTATTCAGGCTATTTCCTGATGCCATTCATCTTGGCGTTATGCCTTATGGCGCGTCCGCGACACCACAGCAATGGTCTAGCGCCAAGGTCAGACTTGGCTGGATTATGGAAGAAGTGCTGACGAAAAATCCAAACTTGGTCTTGCCAGGCCAAGCCGCACATTTGGTAGATCGCATGCATGCCTTTGAAGCTTCACTCTTCATGATTGGTTACGATATTACCTGTCTTGACTGTACAAATTATGGTGCAATAAGCCCTGAATATAAAACAAAATTCAAACTACTAAATACAGGAATAACAAAATTTCCTGATGCGGACAAATCTGTAAATACACTATTTCAAACTAAAGAAATTGGAAAAACAGTTGATTATTCAGGGAATATTGATTCTGGATTTAAAGTTAATTGGGGAACGTGTAAATTTGTGCTTGAGCCTGATTTTTTGGAAGAACTTATCGGAAATTTTTCAGGCGAAAAAGAAATCCCGCTTGGAGCAAAGAGAGACGGATACGTACCTTCTAACTCTCTGGGGCAATGGATAGAAGATAATGGCTGGAGTTCAAGACAATTTGCATCAGCTATAGCAGCTATTTTGTGTAATGAAAAAATTCTTGCCAAATCACAGCTAAGAAACTCGCTTGATTTCGCATAGATATTTTTAGAAAATTAATAATATAACTACAGCATTTTTTGACAAGGTCTTCTGATGCCCAACACTAAAGTCGAGCCAGCAAAGAAGAAGATCCCCAAAAGGGAAAAAGGATTTTCTGTCGTTGACACCAGTCTGCGTTATATCGCCATGCTCGAATTTATCCCGAGAGACCCAGAGTCTGTGTCGGTAAACGACATTATTCAGGCGCTGGAAAGACGTGGATTTATAGTCGACAAACGTTCCATTCAGCGTGACCTAATCAAGCTTTCAGAACTTTTTAAACTCACCCCATCCAAAGAAGGACAATCCAATCGCTGGTCATTTTCCGAAGATGCGCCAATTATTTTTTTCCCATCCATGGATGAGCATACGGCAATTTCATTTCAGCTAATCCAGGCTTACATGCGCCCTTTGCTGGCACCGGAGACACTGGACAGTATCGCCTCCCTGTTTAAAAAATCCGCAGAACGACTTTCTCAACGAGCCGAACCTCCCGCCAGATGGCAGGAAAAAATTCATGTACTGCCTCTTGGTTTGCAACGAATCACGCCAAAAGTTGCCCCTGACGTCCAAGAAAATGTTTATCAGGCACTGTTATGGGAACTCCCTCTGCAAATTCAGTACCAGTCACGTAATACCGACAGTACAAAAGACTACTTTATTACACCACTGGGTTTGGTGATCCGTGACTACGTTAGCTACGTTGTGGCAGCGATGAAAAGTGATGGATCAGTACGTCAATTCGCCTTGCATCGCTTCAAAACCGCAGAAATCGTGGATGAGGAATACCTGATTCCGGCGGGCTTCAATCTAGCCGCCTACGCTCACGAGAATTTTGGCTTCCAAATGAGTGAAGCGGACACACTGGACTTATCGTTATGGATGGACAAGAGCGCTGCTGTCAGTGTTGCCGAGTGCCAAGTGAGCGAACGTCAAACTATGATTTCACAAGACGACGGCAGCTTCATACTGTCAGCCACGGTACCGAACACCTTGGAATTACGCCGCTGGATATGTTCTTTCGGTCAGCAAGTGGAGGTATTACAACCCGGTTATCTGCGATCCGAATTCGCTGAGGAAATTGGCGCCATGTTGAAACGCTATCACTCCACGCCATTTTAAATGCTAATCACTCCAGTGAACGATCCATTGCCACTTCTGATTATCCGTGCAACCGAATGGGCGGAGCAACAATCATTATTCATTTTAGGCACGGGCAATCCACTCAATGCGGATGAAATCACCCTGGCAAGTTCTGTCGGGGTGATTAATCCCGAGCATATCCGCATCGTCACCATCGATCAAATGTAAGCGCTCCATAAACCACGAACTTGTTGCCTGATTTTAAATTTTGCATGATTCATGCCTTCAATACGGAGGTTGTGAATGATGAAGATGGGAACGGAATTTTGGGCTGCGCATGTGGCGGCGATCCAGCGAGAATTGATTCCAGCGAGTGAATACGCAAGGCTGCACGGAATTGCCGTGAAGTCGCTGTATTACTGGCGGCGCAAGTTAAAGAAGCTCGACACGACAGACATCCCGCTGCCGAACAGTAAGTTTGTTGCGCTACGCATTGCGCCCGGCGTATCACAGCAAAGCAACTGCACACTGGCGTTGCCGTCTGGCTTGAGGTTGGAGCTGTCAGCGTTGCCAACACCTGAATGGCTCGCTGCGCTGGTGCATGCCGTACCGGTAATCCGTTGATGCACCCGGGCTGTGATATTGAGCAGGTCTATCTTTGCCGCGAGCCGATCGACTTTCGCAAATCCATCAACGGACTGAGCGTTCTGGTCGAGCGGGAGTTGGGGCTGAATCCATTCGCTGCGGCGTTGTATGTATTTACCAACCGGCAGCGCAACAAACTCAAAGTGCTGTACTGGCATCGCAATGGTTTTTGCCTGTGGCTCAAGCGACTGGAAGCAGAAAGATTTGCCTGGCCGAAAGGCGATGAAGCCAGCACGCAAGTGATCGGCATCAAGGACTTTGAGTGGTTACTGGAAGGCTTTGATTTATGGGCAAATAAACCACATAAAACATTGAATTACCATTCTGTTTCTTAAGGAGTTTTGGTAAAATGCGACATGCATTCAGCCATCCCAAAAAGTTTGATTACACCCCCGAAATTTACACTTCCCAAGGTTAATCTTCCCTCCGTTTTGCCGACGGATGTTACCGCTTTGACGGCGCTGTTTCATGCGCAACAGGCTGCACATCAGGCAGCGGTTGAGTCGCTTCATAAGCAGTTTGCAGATCACCTTAATCATCTGGTCGAGCAATTCATTCTGGCGCGTCATCGCCAGTTTGGCGTCAGCTCCGAACATATTCCCGGTCAGGGGCGTTTGTTTGATGAGGTCGAGGTTCTTGCTGCGGATACATCCGAAACACAAGACACCGCGCCGATCCCGCCTGAAACACCAGTCTCTTCGGATGCCGCTAAACCAGAAGCTAAGGCGCGCGGCAAGCGGGCACCCTTACCGCCTGAACTACCTCGCGTGGACATCGTGCATGATGTTCCTGAATCTGAACGCACCTGTCCGTGCGGTATACCGATGGTGGTGATCGGCCAGCAAATCAGCGAACAGCTCGACATCGTGCCGATGCAAATCCGTGTGCTGCGCCATACCCGCAATACCTATGGCTGCCCCGGCGGTGAGCACGCGCCGGTTACGGCAGTCTTGCCAGCGCAACCGTTGCCCAAAAGCAACGCGAGCCCAGACTTTCTGACCATGCTGCTGATCACCAAGTATATCGATGGTCTGCCGCTGGCCCGTTTTGAATACGTACTGGATCGCCATGGTGTCAAAGTGCCACGCCAGACGTTGGCGCGCTGGGTGATCGGCGCTGCAAACCTGCTGCAACCGTTGCACAATCTGATGAGAGACACCTTGTTCGATGGTCCGTTCATGCACATGGATGAAACGGTCGTGCAGGTGCTCAAGGAGAAAGATAAAAGCCCGACCTCCAACAGCTACATGTGGGTGCAGGCCGGCGGTCCACCCGATAAGCCGGTAGTGATTTATGATTACGATCCGAGTCGCAGCGGTGCTGTGCCGACACGTCTGCTGCTGGGCTACCAGGGTTATTTGATGACCGACGGATATGAGGGCTATAACGCGCTCGCCAGAACCGAGGGCATTGAGCATCTGGTGTGCTGGGCGCACGTGCGCCGCAAATTTGTTGAGGCGACTCGGGTGCAACCCAAGGGGAAGAAGGGGCGCGCCGACGAAGCCGTTGCGCTGATCGGAAAACTGTACGGCATTGAGAGGGATTACAAAGATGCCAATGATCTGGAGCGGTTCGCAGCACGCCAGCAACGGAGTCTGCCTGTATTGACAGCGCTGCGTGAATGGCTGGATAAAACACGGCCTGCTGTTGTGCCAGGCAGTGCACTGGGTCGTGCACTGTCCTACATGCACGACTATTGGGCCAAGCTGATCCGTTACGTTGAGCGTGGCGACCTGCCAATCGATAATAACAGGGTCGAGAACTTGATTCGCCCGTTCGTCATTGGCCGCAAAGCCTGGCTGTTTAGTGATACGCCAGCCGGTGCGAACGCCAGTGCGGTGATCTACTCGCTGCTGCAAACGGCCAAAGCCAATGGACACGAACCTTACGCCTGGCTGCGTCGCGTCATGCGTGATCTGCCCGCCGCCAAGACAGTTGAAGAGATTGAAGCGCTGTTGCCGTGGAATTTGCATGCCATGGATTTAACCAGCGAAATGGTGCTCTGAACAGACTGGGGTTTGTGGATCGCTTACGATCAAATTCCTTTTCCTGATGACACACAATTGCTCAATATGGCGACGAATGCGGGATTGCTAACGCCCAATCTCGCCGGGCTGACTTTGGGGTATGGGATTTTCATACGTCATAACCATTACACAGCCCGTCTGCTTTCACACGAATTCCGGCACGTTTACCAATACGAACAAGCGGGAACAATGTCAGCATTTCTAGCCGACTATTTACACCAAATCATCCAGTACGGATATGAAGCGGCACCGTTTGAAGAAGATGCGAGAATCCACGAAATGTGCGAACCAGATGCGCTTTGATGTATTCGCGTTATCTCGCAGACGAAAAATCCATTAAAGAAAACGATAGATTTCCGCCTACGAGAGGTACGCACCTATCTGTTAAAGTTATTATCCACCTGCATTTTGATCATCTCATTTTCCGACATAATGCCCTTTACCTCGCAATCTTGGATTGCCCCTGGGGTCAGATATGAGACAGTGTTATCTTTGCCTTCGTCCCAAAAAGCGACCATATTGCAATCCCGCATCGCCGCGCCAAAACCATTTTGAGCATCGTACTCAATTCGCACTACATATGCTGGGTACCCGTGGTTGGTTTTACCCGACCAAACAGTTTTCCCAGAAACGAGTGAAAAACTTGATGGCGACTTCAGCCTTTTTTTTAATATTTCGCTCGCATTACCAACTTGATCGTCGCCACAGCCTGCCAGTAAAAATATTATTGCAAGAGTCGTAACCAACACGCCTGTTTTGTAATGAAATTTCATATTTCCTCCTCGATTAATATCCATATAGTTTTATCAATTTCACTCACTCGAATTTCATGTGTGCATGTCTCCAGTGCACCAAATCAATTTAATATTTTTTAACGACATTTAGTGTCGCAATAATTGCGATGCTTTTAGCAAATAAGGACGCCACCCATCATTCTGTGCATGGGACCAACAAACTCATTGCGACACTATTTGTCTTTATTGATCGGCAATATACCTACATCGATTTTGCTCACCTGATTAGCATCAGTGAAATGAGTCAACCTCAAGGGGGTAACAATGCCAAATTCATATGATCCAGACGATCTCGAAGTCGATTTCAGTATTTTGTTTAGCGAAGAGCCATCGACAGCCGAAAAAATCAAGCAAGAGAATAACGACGCCGTTGAAGATCTTTTGCGCACACTCGCAGAACGAATGGATTTCATCCCTACACTGCAAGAATTTGAACGAGGGCTTAGGGATGCAAATCCCGATGTCAGGGTAATGTTTGCCATTCACCATATTGCAGGGCATTCCGTAACGCCTAATCAAGTTGAGCATGGCCTCACGGATTCGTACGCCATCGTGCGTTGTGCATTTGTACGGCGTCGAGATTACCAGCCAACACTCAGTCAAATTGAGCGAGGATTGGCGGATGAAGATCCGAACGTAAGGTGGGAATTTGCGTGCAGGGAAGATTACACAACGACCGCCGCACAGATCGAACGAGGGCTGAGCGATAACGATGCCATCGTCAGAACAGCGTATGCTGGTCGTTCTGACTACCGACAGACCCCGAAGCAAGTCGAGCGCACACTAACTGATGAAGAATTTAATGTTCGGGAAGAATCAGCTCGCCGTACCGATTACGTTCTGACGCCCAGCCAACTTGAGCTCATGATGACCAGCCCTGACAAAGCCATCAGAGCAGGCATCGCAATGTGCATGGATTACACCCCGACTCCAGTTCAGCTTGAGCGTGGCTTAACCGATGAAAGTGGATATGTCAGAGGGATGTATATCAGACGCTACGACTGTACGCTGACTCCCACACAAATTGAGCGCAGCTCAATGGATGAAAGCAACCACGTCCGCTGGTCACTGGTCAAACGTGCCGACTATAAACCGACGCCGGAACAATTTCAGCGCGCATTAACCGACAAAATGTGGATGATACGAAATTTGCATGGTGCCGCTGACGACGATCTGGATAAGTTGTTTTTTGATGAACCGTAGCCGATTTGCACCGCACATGGTGCCTGCTGAAGTTGAATGAATTTTGACAAAATGAAAGTGATCCTCATGGAAACATCACAAATTAAAAAGCACCATATTGTGTTACTCGGGGATTCTATTTTTGACAATGCGGCGTATGTTGCCGATGGATTTCCCGTCAGTAGGCATCTTTGTATCAGAGTGCCCGACTGGAAGACAACGTTATTGGCAGTGAGTGGCAGCACTGCGTCTGATGTAGTCAATCAATTGCTAAAAATTCCTAGCGATGCGACCCATCTGTTTATCAGCGTGGGGCGGAATGACGCATTAAATAGTGTGAGTGCCGTAAATACTCCGCTCTGCGACGTAGGTTCGGCTTTGCATCATCTCGGCATGGCTAGAAATAATTTAGCGGCGTTGAATCGTCTCGACAGCGCTCGAATTAATTTCCAACGGGAATATCACGCGATGCTCAAACAAGTGCTCGCTGCCAACGTGCCTGTTACGGTGTGCACCATCGGCAACTCGTCGCTCAGACTTGGGCGTGAAGAAAAATCGGCAATAGCCTTGTTTAACGAGATTATTTTAAAAGAAGCCGGAACATTCAAGTTACCGGTCATTGACCTGCGCATTAGTTGTAATGAAGCGATGGATTATTCGCCGACCACACCAACTGAACTATCTCATAAAGGTGGGCTAAAAATTGCGCTGGCGGTGATATCGACAGTTAAGGTCGAATGAATGTAACCATCAGATTTTCCTCGTAACTCATAGGTACAGACGTCCCAATCAATTGCGGATCTGCACTCTTACTACCCCTGCCGCAACCGGTAAAAATAGCCAACTCTCGAGCACCTTTTCACCGCTCGCTGTTTCAACCGCATCCTTGTAAGCTGACAACTGACCGGCATATTCCTGAGCGATGGCTTCCCAACGATCTGACCCACCGGGGTTAGATTTATGATCAATCAATATCCAGCCTCCGTTAACCTTGAGCAGCATATCGATACGCCCTTGGAGTACCTGACCGTTTGGCATACACATTTCAGTCGGGATTTCAGCATAAGGCACCGCTTCCGGCCAGCGTGCTTTGATCCATGAACTGAGCGCGGTGATTTGACCCATCAATTCCTGCGGTTGCACGGCATTTGCCACACCCATGCGCTGCAAAACACCTTCAATCTCTTCAACCTTCAGCGGCACATCAGGATCGGTAAAACTGGCACCGATGCAGCTATGCAGCGCCGTGCCGAGCAGCGTCATATCCGCGCCCGATTTAACAGACATACGGTAACCTACATTTAGGCTTTCCGCAATTTTGCAGCCTTGCTGAACGGCGGATGAAGGCGTGAACTTGAGTGGCAACCAAACTGACTCAGTAGCTGTCTCCATGAACCAATGCAACGGTTCGGGTTGAACCAAATTTTCCTGATTGCAATCATCCGCATCGAGCAGCCAGTGCTGATAAGGGATGGATATACCATTGGGCAGTGTCAATGTTGTCGCCGCTTGCACTCCTTGTAGCCAGTCTGCTTTAATCGTTTTGATCCAGCTCTCGTCGTTTCCCTTACCGCTGTTCGCCAGAACAAGCAGATCGCGCGCACGAGTCATGCTGACATACATCAGGCGTTTCTCCTCTTCAACCGCCTCAGCATGAAACTTGCGCGCGATTTCCGAATTATCAATTGGCTCGGCGATGGTCACGTTCCCCATCTTGCCAAACGGCCACGGCCAGAAACGGATGAAACGATCTTTCAGTGGATTCTGTACATCAACGGCTGATTGTGAGATCGTGCTGATCGACCACAGGCGGTCTCTGACCTTCCCTTCTAGTCCGGTGAGAATAACAACCGGCCATTCCAACCCCTTGGCTGCGTGATGCGTCATAACTTTGACCGCGTCGATGGCAGGCAAAGCCAGATAATCCACTTCCTCTTCCGCCTGCGCTCTCAGCCAAAGGATCAACCCTGACACACTAGCGCTCTGATTTGCATTGCGGCTGGATTCTTCATATTCCTTCGCCATGCCGAGCAAAGCTTCAAGATTGGCAAGACGAGTGCGTGCTTCATCCTCGTTTTTACACCAACGCAATACGACTGAAGATAACTGCCCGAATGCAATCACGGTTTGCAGAGCTTCCAACGGTGAGAGAATGGGCATGTCCGCACGCAATTTAGCCAGTTCGGCCATCAACGGAAAAACGTTGTCTTCTGACTCGCGCCAGTTATTGCCATAACCAGCCGATTTCTCCTCCGGAACGTTTGCCATCATTTGCAGACGATCCGCCACCCAAACCTCCGGCTCTTCACACCCCGCAAGTGAAACGATCTCGGCACTGGCAATGGTATCCGACGGATCATTTAGACGGCGTAGACAAGCCATCGCGAGAATCGCTTCAGGTGTTTTCAGCAGTCCTGCCTGTGAAATTGCTGCAGGCACACCCCGAGCCTTCAACTCGGCAGCGATACTGTGCACCCCATCATTTGAACGCGACAAAATGGCGATGTCACCGTATCGGATCGTGCGCGTCTGATTAGCAGCCTTATCGTGCACGATATAGCCGGACGCAAGCAATTGCCTGACGCCCGAGACCAGTGCCATATTCCTTATTTCAATCTTACTGCCATTCAAATGCCAATTGGCCAGCGCAGCCCCGCTCATTACTTCCGTGCGCGCAGCAACCAAACTAATTTCATCGGCATGGAGCGTCGCAGCAAAAGCCGGCACAAATACTTCATTCACCAGACTGACCAATGGGGGGCGCGAACGCCAGGATGTATTCAATACTTCCTTGTCACCCCCCATTACGGCCAGTGCATCGAGAATAGCTTTCATCAGTGTGCTGTCACTGCCACGAAAACCGTAGATCGCCTGTTTGATATCGCCTACCCAGTAAATTTCACGGGCGAGTTCTGCCAGCTTCAAAAATAGCGCCAACTGAATCGGACTAGTATCCTGAAACTCGTCTACCATCAACAAGTCCAGTTCTTCGCGCAGGGTGTCAGCAACCACCTTGTGATCGAGCACTTTCAGCAGCAGATGCTCCTGGTCGGTAAAGTCCAGCACGCCCATTTCACGCTTATTGTCGGCGTAAGCTTTAAGCGCCTTTTCACACAGTAAAAACTGCATTTGCAAATATTCACGCACGTCGCGGTGCAAATCGGCATGTTCAGCGTAGCGATTGGCTGGTCCGCCGATATTTTCGGCAATATGTATCAGGCCCTTTTCCGGAGATGAATTGGCAAGTTTCGCCCAGTCGCTCCAAGCCGCATCATTACCCAGTAATTTGACGCGCATTTCTTTAACCAAAGACAAATATTCGTTGGTGTTTTTCTTTTTGCCCTCAAGGGCTACTTTTTCCAGTTCCGGCAAAGAGTCGGCAATTGCCTGTAGCAGCTTTGCATTCAGGTCATCGCCCGTCACTTGAGGAAAATGCGCGAGCAAATCATCGGCGTTCTGTGCCGCCATATCAGCCAGCGATTCAATGGCAATATCATTGGCACGCGCCTGACTCATCAGATTTTTCAGGTCGCCCATCCATTCCTCAACCCCTATGCGGCGCACGATAGCCAGCAGCTTTTTCGTCTGTGCATCGTCCATCACGGTCTCGATGGCTTGCGACAGCAGTACCTTCTCCTGTGACTCTTCCAGCACCTGTTGTTCAGTTGACATGCCAGCCTCGAAGGCGAAACGTGTCAGTAAATCACCACAGACGCCATTAACGGTATTGATGCGTGCCTGCCCCATCGCATTGGCGATTTTGTATGCGCCCTGTTCCAGCAAATGGGAACGCACCCGTTCACGAAGTTCCGTGGCCGCCTTGCGGGTAAAGGTTGTTGCAATCACGCCGGACGGACGTATCGTGCCATTCGATAATTTTTCGTGCAAAATCTGGGTCAGGCGATATGTTTTACCGCTGCCCGCGCCCGCGCTTATAAAATGCAGTTTGCCGCTCATGCGTCTCTCCCGCCTGCCAGCGTCAGGTAATCGTTATAGTTTGGATTCAGATATTCCGGCGCAAGTCCGTCCTCCGGCGAATTGAATTCATCCTTAGGTACCGTGGATTCCAGCACCACTTCAATCGTCCCCTGCTTCAACAACTCATTGCGCCACGCGTAGGTTTGTTTGAATCGCTCCAAAAGATGCGGCGTAGTTTCATCAGTTTTCTTGATGACCACCCCACTCTCAGGAAAATAATGATCGTGTTGAGTGAATAGTTTCGCCTCGGAGAGCACGTAATAACCGACATCAGGCCATGCGCCCGTTTTCTGCCGTAACAGTTCTGCGTAGATACCCAGTTGCAGGTGCGTATTTTCCACCAGCTTTGCGGAATACTTTTTAGTACCGCCCCATTTCATATCGACAATGGCCTTCTGACCACGGCTGTTGGTCAAGACTAGGTCGGCGTAACCCAATATAGCGCCGCCAGGATAACTACCGTTTAGTTCCAACTCGGGCTGCACGCTAACTACATCAGCGGCTTTCATCTGTGCAAGCAGGCGAGTAAGTGCGCGACGCAACCGGTAACGCAGTCCCTCGTAGTCAGAACGCCTTCCGTCCATCAACAATACAGCGCCCTGAGTTTCAATTACCTGATGGAAATTCGCATCAAACCAGTTCAGCACTTCCGCCTCTGTCATATTCAACGAGTTGGGTAACGTGAAAAAACGCTCAACGACGGCATGTGCCAACTGGCCATCCAACAAAAACCCGTCGCTGACGGAGAGTAAATTCGACGCCTTGAGCCCGGCCGGATAGCGCAGCAGCCACTGATAGGGATTGAATAAAAACAACTCAAGACTGGAGTACGATTCATGTTCCCGTCTTGGAACCGGGATATTTTCAGGCAACTGCCACCAGCGCTTCGCCTCAGGTAGTGGCGTATGCGGCACAGCGGCACTCGATTGAGTAACGCCATTACTTCCCTTAAATATCTGTTCGAGGGCATATTCCGGAATATCCGCAACCAATGACTCGATCATCTGCCAGGCCGGATGCACTTCCATGTCGCGAGGCGGCAAGACAATAGTGACTTGTTCCTTAGCGGCAAAGACCGGCTTTAACCAGTCTCCAGCCGTGTGATCCAACACCTCTGTGATATCGGGAAGTTCAACACCCGAATCAATAAGCAATTTAAGTTCAGATCCCGACCACGGGTAGGACTTTACCCTGCCAGGCATCACTGGTTGCCACCAAAACACATGGTCAAACTGATCAACGAGCGCGGCAGGATCACTGACCACACTAAGAGATCCGACTTCAGCAACCAACTTTGGATTAGCACTCCCGCGTGCGGTGGCCTGCATCAACAATTTCTGTAGCTGTCGTTGACGGATAACGGTTACGCCACTTTGCAACAACTGCTCCAGCGCACCGATAAACCCGGATGTTTGCGAGAACCCTGCCTGCCATGAAGCACGTTTGGCTTCGTCAGGATCAATTAGTCGCACATGGAAATAATGAGCCAGATTTTTTGCGCGCGCTAGGACTTCATCAACTGGCACACCCTCATTCCGATCAAAGCGAGGATGATCAATCCAGGTCTTGATCTGCTTCCCAACCACCTCAGCCTCAGCCCCGTAGTGTTCAGCAATATCGAGCAAGACCTTATCCCACTCATCGCCGCCGATGCCAGGTTGAGACGCCAGTTTTCCAGCCAGCTTGCGTCGCGCATAACTTCTGACCGGTGAAATCGGATGGCTCAAAAATGCAATCAGCACGTTAAAATCAAGAGGTGCCCAGAGCAGAGCAAGCGTCATCGGCAACAATTGCAATGCGGGACGATAGGCACTTGAGTCGCTCATGCCATGCCGGGATTGCCCGGCTGACACGAAAATATCATCAAGCAATGCCGCGCTATCGGCCGCTACCAGAACACCGTCCTTAACGCCTTGCGATATACGATCAGCCATCCAGCGCGAAGCCAGCAATCGAGTCTCAGCGCGCACGACGATGACAGATCCATCAACCTTGAAATCGAGCTTGTCATCATTCAAAAACGTTTCACCTGCCTGAGCCCGACGCAATCTGTCCTGCAAGGAGTGTAAAAATAGGTCACCCTGCTGCGTGCCGATCTGGGATATTTCCGTCGGCAGAACAGATAACACCTGCTGCCAGCGTTTTGGGAATGTTGCTAGCGGGCTAACCAACGCAACCTTTGAGATAGCGGGCTTGCGTCGTTCCATCGCCTGCCGGATCACAGCAAGTCGCTCTCCCTCGGAGGGGGCAACTTTAGTAATAGTGATGCGCTCAACATCGGCCATGTCAGCCAGCCTGCCAACAGCAGATTCAATTTCACCTGACCATCCGTGTAGATGCCATTGATCGCGCCATGCCAAAAGCGTCGCTGCGGTCCCCAGCTCATCCACTTCAATGCTTTTATGATAAAAGCGCCTGGCGTGATCACATCGCTTCAGGCAGTCAAGATATTGAACCACGCGTTGCGTTTGCGGCACCAGATCGGCAAGCAAACCCAATTGAGTTTCAAGGATACCGAGCATGCCGTTCGTGCCGACAGTGATTTCATTCAGTGAATTACCGACATGCCAGCCACGCTGACCATCAAGTTGTAGTCCGAAGCAAATTTTCATCGTTATTTTCCACATGCTGCGCATGTTTGAGGGTCGTCAATCAACTTCCCGTATTAAGCAGCAGACAATCTCTCAAGGCTCGAGTGTAGCCGGAGGGCAATAATCGCGCAGATAATATTCATTGGGAGTTGCGCTAGAGAGATCAGGCAAATATTCTGCATCATGACTGCGACATATTGAGTCGTATGCAATTCGGTTTTATTTTAGCTGGTGCTGTACGTTCAAGGGTGGCAGAAGCAAGTTCGAGCCTTCCCTTGCCCTCCTTTACGATGGATAGCACAACTCAGAAAATTTATAAGACAAAGCAGTCAGAGATAGCAGCACATGATTGACAACAGAATGATCGTTCACTGCGATGACGCTCGTTACTCTATCAGTTAAAAATCATGTCCTCATCGTTGCACCAATCCGTATTCGCACCCTTGGTAGGCTTCCCACCTACCCTCGCCCCCCTGTTCAACCATAAAGTACCAGCGGGTTTCCCCTCTCCCGCCGATGACTATATCGAAGGTCGACTAAGCCTAGACCAGCATCTGATCCAACACAGGGATGCGTGTCAGAGTATTGGTGGGTCATCAACGGCCTCAAAGAGGTCGGTCTGGCTGATGTCATAGCAAACATGTTTGTCGTAATAGCGCCGAATCTGATTGCTGTAACGATTTTCGAAACTGTTGGTAAACCCCTGTAAGAAGTTAAGTATGTCGACAGCGGCCTTGTCAGGTAGTGGCGGTAAAGGAATGCCGTGGAAGGTAGGATCGGAGTACATGATTTTCCTCAATGAATGATCAGCGGCCCGTTGCTGTACGGCACTGGGTTGGCAGGCTGGGTTGTGCAAACACATCCAGATAGAGATTCTCGTCGAGCACGGCTAACAACCCATCTATCCTCCGCAGCACATCAATATCGTTCATTTTCATTTCCTTAATCCTTCCAAAAATTTTTGAATCTATCGGCTGACAGTTGGGTATACCGCACGGTGTGCTGAATATTTTTGTGCCCCAGATAATGCTGAATAGCACGTGTATCCTGCCCTTCCTGGGCCAGCTTATAACCACAGGCATGGCGCAACATATGGGGGTGAACCGTAAAGGGCAGTTTGGCTTCGACCCCTGCCCGCCCTACAATTTTGCGGATAGCGTCATCTGTCAGCGGCGCCTTGCGCTCACTGCTGAACACATAGGGCAACATCGCGTAATCTCGCTGCACGCGACGCAGCGCACGTAATTCAGGACCTCGCAGCGGATGTACGCTGGGATTACCCTGTTTCAACCGATTGATATGTATCAACCCCTGGCGCAGATCGACCTGATCCCAGCGCAAACTAACCAACTCGCTGACTCTCAGACCATGACGATAGGTCAGCATAATTAACGTCGCATCGCGATGACTATGCCGCCCTACCTTCCCAGCGGCGGCAATGAGTTGATCCACCTCGTGTTCAGTCAGATATTCCCGGCTGCGATAGTCAAGATTTTTAAGTCGTTGAGGCAGATTTCGCTGACTGACATCGGACAAATATTGAATACTTGCCGGTAATACTGACGGTGACGAAATCGCATTGTTGCGTACATGCATAGTGATTAAAGCTCCTTGAAATAATTGAATGAAGGCGGCGGTTAAGCAACCCGCTCGTCTTCATCAGTTTTTTCAATGTACAGAAACGCACACTTTTACAAAGCACTATTTTTCAACGCGACGCATCACTATCTACAAAATCATTTACGGACAATACGCCCGATTTTCAGCGCTCATTGTCCGTAAATTCTTTTGTGAATCAATCGACTAATGTGCTGTTTGCAAATCGTAAAATAGTTCTTTGGAAAATCTTCGAGATAGGCAAAATGAAGTCTCCCATCACACACAGGAGATTTAAATGCAAAACAAAAAAGGCGGTAAACAGTATTTCGTTCGCGACGAATCCACCCCTTGGTACCGAGGCCAATTATTTAAAGTGGGTGTCATGTTGCTCAGTACGGCACTGTGGTTTGTCAGCTCACTGACCTCACTACATACCGTTGATTTCAAGCCCCGACTGCTGATTCTTCGTAGTGAAGGCTGCGCCTATCTTCAACTACACAAAGTACAAACCAAGCCCTATCCCATCGCAAACACCTGCGCGGCCGAGGTGCCATTCAAATATCGCCCCTTCAGTGAAAACGGTGACATTTTGGGTAGTGAGGAACATGACAACGTGTTTGTTAACGGCAGCCAGATAGTCGCAACAGAAGCACTTCCGGACCGCCCATGGACCCCGGCACAACGCCGTGAAGCGATCCGCTTTGCACTCGGGACACTGTTATATATCGGCATCTTTACTTTAATGCTCAGACTATTCTAATTCTTACAAAAACCTATTAATTCAATGATCTATAAAATAGTTCTTTGGAAAATATTCGAGATAGGCATCATATTAATTGCATACACCTACAGGAGATAAACATGCAAATTCAAAATACGAACACAACTGAATCCAGCACCTCAACAGATATTAGCGTTGCAGATAGCGCAGCGTTACCCGTCAGCGAATCGGACAATACGGACACAAGCGATCAAACCCCCTGGTACAAATCACAGGTGATTAGCAGCATGGCGCTATCCCTCATGGTCATGTTATGGATGACCACAGGGTCATACATGCTTGGTCAATTAGAAATCAAGCCAACTCGTGTGATCTTAAAAAAGGAGGGGTGCACTTACATGCACCATCAGCAACTCGTCACACAACCATATGACGATAGCAGCGGGATGTGTATTGCTACTGCCCCCTTTCGCAGCAACCTGATCGGGAATGGCGGCATATTCAAATTGCAAGATCAAATTATCAAAGTTGCTGGAAATCAGATTGTCGCGATCGAAAATCTCGACAACGCCCCCTTTACGGATTCACAAAAACAGATGATTGTGGGCCTAAGCATCAGCACCGCATTGCTCTTGGCCGGTATCGCCTGGGCCATCTTTTGCTTACTGTAAATCGGAGAAGAACAATCATGCATATTCTTAAAACACACACCGTCGCAACCGAACTGCCTGATGCCTTTATGGTGTACTGGACCAACAGCAGCCAGCGTATCGGCGGCGCTCTGAAGGTACATGTCACTGCAAAAATCGAGGACAAACACATCGCAGCAGAACTCGCCGCGATGCAACATTTGCTCGAAGTTAAAGGCGTACTGGGCAATGCGCTGATCGGCAATGCCGGGACAGAGCTCATTGTTTCACTTGGCGCCATCCGGAAACTGCACCGCGCCCAATCGGACAAAGCGCATCTAGCCTGTTATGCCAAGTTTTTAACCACGCGCTTCGCAGGCTGTGTGCTGTCGGTCGATAAGGACACGCGCTGGTTTACCGGCTTTCAACAGGAAGCAGCGGAAGATTTGTTGGTGACCGGTCCGATGCGCGAAACGCTGCAAATTAACGGCATTGGCGAAGTTGAGGTAACGCAACATGTGCTGGCGCGCTTTGCCGATCGCTTTCTTTCTGCCACCACACCCGAGAACGCCGCGCAGGCTGCCTGGAGAAAATTGAAGCAAATTGCCGCCGATAGCTCGGTGCGTGAAGTGGTACGAAGCGGTCTGTGGAATCCCGTCAAATATATGCGCGACGGTCGGCAGGAAGGTCGCTATTTCCTCAATGCCAAACGCAATCTAGTTTTGGTCGTCACCAACAATCCTCGCGAAGGGCAACGCCTTGTGACCACCTACCCTGCCACTAGCCAGTTTCAGGCGCTGGCGGCTTGATGACATCGCTATACGCGCACTATAAACAGTACAACGCCGTCATGTCGCAGGCCGAATCATCTGAACGTGCTGCTAAAAACAGAACAAATGATTAACAAACAACAAGCCAACCAAAATTTAGGAGATCTATCTTGACTACAACACTTCAGCTACACCACGAACACATCAGCAACACATCGACAATGCCACTGGACGCAAGGGGTGATCGCTCGCAGCCCATTGCGTGGGAACAATTCTATTTCGTCGGTTTCCGGATCGATTCTCCATGCGGAGATCGCTACCACCATACCCTGATTTTGGCCGATAGTCACGATGCTTTTTTGGGAGGGATCGCTTCCAAATTTCTTGACTTACTCAACCACGAGTGGATTTCGTCTGGCCAAGACATATCAGTGGTCTTTATTCAAAACCTGATGTTGCAGAATCCATCCATAGTTCAGAAAGCGGGGCTGAAAGCAAACCGAACTAAAAACGTGCCCGTGCCACCAAGAAACAGCAATGCCTTTTCGGTAATCGGTATCACAGAAAACCATCAATTCTGTAGCTTGGAGGTTGATTCAGACAATGCAATAAAAGCCATTGAGGAAGCCAATGAGCAAGTAAGTTACGTCTACAGTACGCGGTTTAAACCGCTCGCGATCACTCAGATCAATACAGCGGCCATCGACTTTTTTAACTTGCTCACTAATGTGGTCGAAACAGTGAAAGAGCTAATGGGGGGAGCTGCCAAAACTCAAAGCTATTTACACTGATGAGGCAGCGGCAACACGTTCGCGCAGATCCTTGCCAGCTTTAAAGTGCGGCACATATTTGGCCGGCACCGGCACGCTCGCGCCAGTCTTAGGATTACGAGCCTTGCGTGGTGGGCGATAGTTGAGTCCAAAGCCGCCAAAGCCACGCACTTCGATGCGCCCACCCCGCGCAACGGTACTCACCATTTCATCCAGGATGGCACGCACTGCCATGTCGATTTCGCTTAGGGTGAGTTGAGGAAATTTGGTAGATAACTGCTCAATCAGTTCGGATCGGGTCATAACGAATCAGGAAAAGTGGTTGTCGGGCTTTGCGGCACGGATTTACGCCCCCGGCGGCAAGCAAGAGTAAAACAATATCAATTATATCAGGATGTTAATAATGGAAGACAAATCGAACAATAAGACAGAAAGTTATACCAGTCATTTGACTGGAGGGGCTACGCAGTTTTGCGACGGTTTTATGCAGACAGTTACAGCGCCAAAATTTATTCATCGCAGCTATGCGGGATATTTTGCACCGCTGATTGCAGCCTGTCGACTGCAACAAAAGCGAAACTGGCACTATTTACACCAGTTGCGCGTCGTTTACCGATACGCATTTTGGAGGGGACGACGTGAAAACTGAGATTTAAAGAGGGATGCCCCCGTTGAACTTGATTTGGTTATGAAGTGCACAGAAGTTAACAGTTGAAATTTTTATTGCGTATTGGCACAGAAAAAAATAATTCGTAGCAGCTTTATCAGCTGTTTAGCACGGTGATTGACGGAGGCATGGGCACTGCAGCACAACTGGCGCTATTTGCACCAGTTGTGCGTTGTGCGTGTTTAGCTATGCGTTTTGAGGGTAAGGGCCTGAAATTGAAACTTTCGAGCGTGCCCCCTCCTATAGTGTGCTATCCACCTCCTCCTCTGGAAAATGCAAATCAAAATCGCGGCCATCTGGCAACCTGATAAACAGCAGGAAGCCTGATGATTTCACGTGTACCGCCAAAGGTAAAAGGCATTTTTCTGCCCTTTTTACTAAGGCCTGGATTTCCGCATCGCTTATTACTTCGTGACTCATACCGAGATAAACCCCAGTACGCCGAACTGACATTCCAGATCGGGGTTTGCCAGTTTCCATGCCTCAATGCTGCTCTCCTGCGTTTCTAAATCAGGCTCTCTTTGCCACTCAGATTCGGGCGGATAAACAGTAAAAAAACCGAGATCCTTGCGAATATTGGCAATGGCCGCATCAGGATTATCTTTTCGAGCGATGCCGATGTAGAGACAGATCGTTTCCGTTTCGCCATCCCCATTGGTATACATAACGTAATGCGCAAAGCCATCACGTCGGGGCAACCCCTCTCTGATCATTTTGGCAGCTCCCTCCCTAATTTGCTCTTGCTCCTCCAGAGGTAGCGTAGCAATATAATCATCAAGCGTTCTTATTCTGTTTTTCATACTAATATTCCTTCGATTAACATGGGTCTCCTAATTTACAGAAACCGAACATTTTCCAAAGAACTATTTTTTATCATACGCATCAAGATTTAAGAGATCTGATTACCTCCACTATCAGACTATTACCTATCTGCATACGAAAAGTTATCGCCTGATGGAATAAAAGACGAGATGCCTAACATTTATTTAAAAAACGAATACATATTGATATCTACCGACATTTTTAAACTTCGTCCACTTCGATCAAAATGCTGAACAACTAATCAATGTTCTTCGTCGTAAGGCATTGTTGAAAAATGGATCAGCTGTGGTGAAATATTGGACAAGTCCAGGGGCGTCATTCCTCCTTATCTGGAAAGTTTTCCATGAACAGGGATAACATGGTGTCGCATCAGATCGAGATCGACTACAACAACAAGAAAATCCCCGAAAATTATGCTTCAAACCGGAAAATTTCGTTATATTAAGGAGAAAATTCATTACATATACTCCCCATCATCCATGTTATCTATTTTCAGATTTACTGTCGGCTACAAAAACGTCCCTATGGGAACTTTCCGGTTTTAGCCCCTTTTACCGACAGTCAATTTTTTGCTACTCCTACTCACTTGGCTTGCGTTGAAATAGTAAAAAATCGCCAACCCCTAAAAACTGGAAAGTCGCTGTAGTTCGAACTGCATTACCGTACAAGAATTCGGCTATTGAAAAATAATTGCGTAGCCGTTTTTCCCCATAATTCGCTATCTTTTCCAAAATAACTCTTGAGACAGTATTCGCTGCTAATGCCCCCATCTTGATAAAAAAATCTAATTATTATTTTCATGATCTAAAACAAACGAAATGAATGACGTTTGCGACTGAATACATTCATATTGCCAAATTGCTATCACACCGGCAGGCCATCCCTTCTTCTATTTTGACCATATTTTCGCAATTCAACCGACGCAAAAAATTTCGCTTTGGAAAATGTTCGACTTAGGCAGAATGAACTCCTAACCTAAAGGAGCTTCAAAATGAATCAAACCATAAACACAACTGCCGTTCAATCCGCACCTACAACTTTCTTCCTGTGCGAGAAACCATCTCAAGCACGAACCCTAGCAAAAATCCTTGGCGCTGAAAAAGGTCGGGATCAAATGCACTTTGGTAACGGTGTCGTTATTGGGCATGCATACGGACACATGCTGAACCTAGCAAAACCAGAGGCCTATATCGGCACAGGTCCATGGCGTCTGGACAACCTGCCTATCCTGCCACAAACCTGGACATGGCAAGTAAAAGCTGAGCATCGCGAACATTTCGACAACATCGGCGAATACTTGAAACAAGCTAACCGCGTGGTTCTCGCGACCGATCCAGATGAGGAAGGCGAAGTCATCGGCCGTCAGATACTGCAGGCCCATCATTATTCGGGAAAGGTGCTGCGACTGTGGGTGTCTGCGCTGGAAACAGAGGCACTTAAAAAATCCCTACAAAATTTGCGCCCGCTGTCAGAAACAGATCATTTTTATCACGCCGGACGTGTACGCCATGAAATGGACTGGTTGTTCGGTATGAATTTATCCCGTGCATTCACCCTCATCCTAGACGGACAGGCCAATATCGGGCGCGTCAAAACACGTCTTCTTAACGAAATCGTCAACAACGACAAATTAGCCGAGAACGTAAAGCAAGACGGATACGAGATGGCTTACGTAAGACTGGGTGACACCCAATTCGAATTGCAGCCGTATGATGAGCCGTGTGATTACATGTTGGATTTCAAGAAGCTCGAAGGCATACAGCACGGTATTTATCAAAATGATGAATGCTACTGCTACACCGATGAGAAGGGAGAGCCCTTAGAACAAAATCGACCGCTCCCCTATACGCTCAGTTCATTGCTGGCAGATGCGGCAGACATCGGCATTCCTCTTGATATGGGTTATCAGGCTGTGCAAAAGTTGTATGAAGCTGGCGCAATCAGCTATCCCAGAACCGGTTCCACAAAGCTGCCTGGAACAGACAATGACTTTGCCGCACATCACGCCATCGTGACTATGAGGAATGGGCTACCTAGTGGTATGACAGATGAAGCTACACGAATTTTTGCGTTGATTCGTTTGAACGAACTGTATCAAAAAAATCAGCTCCTCAGGATGTCTCGCTCTCAAACCATTATGATCGGTGGTGAATATTTTTCTTCCCGTGAAACATGGCTGACAATTCCGCCTGAATCTCCGTATCGGGAACTGGTGGAAAATCAAACTATCTTGGCCAATCTGAAACAAAAATCTATTTATAAAATGGGTGATGAGGTTCCGGTCAAGATTCGATTCACTCGCGAAACTTACGGCAAGCCGAAGTATTTTACTGAAGGCTCACTGCTTCGGATGATGGCTGAAAAAGGAATCGGCACGGAATCCACCCGAGTCGCGGCCATTAGTAATCTGATTAAAGAAAAACTCATTGATACCTCTTCTCAGACAGATCATGAAGGCATGCCGACATCCCTTGCCCGTACCATCCGCTCAACAAAACGGGGGCGTGATTTGATCAGTAAGCTGCCGAAATCCGTTACAGGTCCGGAAATGGAATTGCAATTACAACAAACCTTGAAAGCGGTGCGCTGCGGACAATCAGATGAAACCGCGCACCTGATGCGTACCGCAGCGTGGCTTTCGCAGACGATTCATAAGGCGGTTTTGGGCTCAAGCCGCGATTGATCCGGGCTTGCATCGCTTCGGCCATGAATGAGGGCCTGTAATTTCTAATGGATTATTTGGGATTATCGCATTACCCACTACAAATCACATAGAGCCAATTTATCTATGGGAGGGACAGGGGGGCCGCGGCGCCGTCGAGACCAACCACAACCGTGTTTCGGCACATCGGCATTGGCGACGTACCAGCTTCTCCCCCTTGGAAAAACGTAACGCGAGTGTTAACGTGACTACAGCTAGGTGATTCGACGAGCCTCGACGCTTCACGGTGGCCTTCAGGGAGTGCAATACAGCAAAAATGATAACTCACACTATTAAAGCGGCTCCCGTCAGCGAGCCAACCGCCACAGTTGCGCCGTCACTCGGAACACCAGTTGCGGCAGAGCCCAAGGTGTCTCCGCCGATCCGGTTGGCTTGTGTCGAGGTCTGCAACTTCCGACGCCTTGCGTGCACTCGGCTCGACCTTGACGAAGAAACCACGGTTCTAGTTGGCGCTAACAACAGTGGCAAGACGTCGCTGCTGACCGTGCTGCGAAATTTCCTCGGAGACGCTCCCGGATTCCGGCCGTATGACCTGAGTCTTTCCCAGTGGGCCAAGCTGCGCGAACTGAGCAAGGCATGGGAAGACCTGGCCGAAGACCCGACGACAGACACCAAGGAAACTGCTGACCAGTGGGAGAAGCAGCTGCAGACATTGCTGGCCTGCATGCCATTCGCCGACCTTTGGTTCGATGCGAAGGAGGGAGCCTACAGCTACGTGGCACCGTTCATCACCTCGCTGAAGTGGGAGGGAGGCGCCGTCGGTGTACGAGTTCGTCTCGAACCCGTTTCAAACGCCGATGAACTGAGAAAGCTTGCTTGGGCCTATAGAGAGGCACGCTTCCCCGTTAAGGGTCTTCCTCAGGAGGGGCACGCTTGGCCGGCTGATATCATTGATTATTGGCTGCGACACCCCGCAGACCTTCGTCGCATTGCAGCATATCGTCTTGACCCCCAAAAAGGCCCGCTTGTAGCTGCGGCCGCCACATCGCCGCAGAGCGTGCCGCCGGACTCCACGGCGGTGGACCTGAGTCACATGCGCAAGCTAATTCGTGTGGACTTTGTAGCGGCCCAACGCGGACTCGGCTCTGAGGAAGATGAGGCGCGATCAGAGTCGCCCAGTTCACGACCAGGCATGTTCTCCAGTCAGTTGCTCAAGTTCGCGCGCCAGCACCTGAATGTTTCTACCAGCGCACCAGGGCAAGGTGAGGCGCTGGTGACCGCGATTGCAAAGGCTCAGGCCGATCTTGATGAGCTGATCTACAAAGCGCTGAAGCCGGCCATGGAGGACGTTGAGGTCCTAGGATACCCGGGCCTGCATGACCCCCAGCAGTTCCACTTCCGCACTCGAATTCAGACCGCGGACCTTCTAGCGCACAGCACAGCTGTCCAGTATCGCGTCGACAAGACGGCCGTAGATGAATCCTTGCCAGAACATTCCATCGGCCTTGGCTATCAGAACCTGCAGTCCTTGAGCTTCATGCTTGTCTCGTTCAGGGCTGCGCGCCTGAATCCGTCGCAAGGAGCCCCTGCCGCAGTACATCTTGTGGTCGTCGAGGAACCAGAAGCCCACCTGCACGTGCAGGTGCAAAGGAACTTCTCATCCAATGCGCTGGGGCTCATCAAACCAAAGGAAGCGATCCACGCCAACTTGCGCAGCCAGCTACTTATCAGCACTCACTCCAGCCATCTGGCCCACGGAGACAGTTTCACTCGCCTTCGGTATGTGAAGCGCTTGCCCGGTACCGCAGCTGGTGGCAAGCCAAGCACTGAAGTCGTGAATTTGGGTGATGCATTCGGCAACGACGTGGAAACGCGCACCTTTGCGGAGCGCTATTTCCAAGTGCAGCACACCGATTTGTTATTTGCGGATGCGGCAGTGTTTGTTGAAGGCACCGCAGAGCGGATGCTCGTGCCACTTTTTATTGAACGGGACTTCCCGAAGCTCGCGAAGAAGTACGTGTCCTTCGTTGACATCGGTGGCAGTCACGCACACAGGCTTAGGCCTCTCATCGAGCGGCTGGGCATTCCAACTGCGGTCATCACGGACCTCGATCCGGTCATCCCTACCAAGTCTACGAGCGGGAAGACGGTGCGGTCCGCCGTGCATGTCGCAGGGCAAGCTGACTTGGAGTGCGGCAACGATACGTTGACGTCATGGCATCCAAAGCTGGCCAACTTCAAGGAGTATGGAACACCTGCGGCAGCAGAGCTTGAGTGGACTTCACCGGCCGGAGTGAAAGTCCGCTTCGCCTGGCAACTGCCGGTCGCTACGGCCAGCAACCAATGGCCAAGCTCGTTTGAAGATGCGCTCGTGCTGTCGAACATAGCCTGGTTCAAGAAGCTGGATGAAGAGGTCGATGAGAAGGGCAAGAAGAGGAAGCACCGCGGCGCACTGGGCAAGGTAGTCGACCTCGTGCTGGACCATCCTGACCATGTGGAGCTTCTGGAGGCGCTGCACAAACTGATGCACGGTAGCTTCAGCAAGGGCGATTTCGCGGCCACGATTTTTGAGAGGCTCAACGCTGGCGCTGCTCTGGACTGCCCGGAGTACATCAAGGACGCACTTGCATGGTTGGGTACCGAGCTGAAGGTCACCGCGGGTGAGACTCCATGAGCGAACAAGTTCATCCCGAAGGTAATGACCGCGATGCTCACGTCGTAGAAGAAATCTGCGGGTATGTCACTGCCCCAGTCTCACGGAGCTTCTTCCTCTTTGCTGGTGCAGGTTCAGGCAAGACGCGGACGCTCGTTGAGGTGCTTAGACGAATCACCGGCGTGGTCAAGCATGAAGCCGGCGGAGAGTACGCCAAGCTCCTTCGCAGCCGAGGCCAGGCGGTGCGAGTCATCACGTACACTAAGAATGCAACTGACGTGGTTACCGGACGATTAGGGGCGAACGACCTGACGGTCGTATCGACCATTCACGCGTTTTGCTGGGAGCTCATCCAAGGGTTTGACGCAGACATACGAGAGGCACTGCTCGCGCTCAAAGATGAGGAACTGGCGGCCGCCAAGCAGGCAGCCTCAGAGAAGAAGAACGGAGAGACTGATACAGACCGGAGAAAGTATGCCGAAATTGCGGATGAGGCCGACGAGATACGTGCTGTCGAAAAGTTCCTCTACCATCCTGACCGCAACACATACGGCCCCGGCGCCTTGGCGCATGCCACGGTTCTTGGCGTTGCCGCTTGGCTTGTGAACCATCGGCCAACTCTCCAGCGCATCCTGGAAGAGCGTTACCCATTGGTGCTGATCGACGAGTCGCAGGACACGATGAAGGGCATCCTCGACGCGCTTTTGAAGTTGGAGGCCGCACGGCCAGGCAAGTTCACTCTGGGGCTGCTGGGCGACCATCGGCAGCGCATTTACCCGGACGGGCATCGCGATTTGCCTGCGCACGTGCCGGCGAGCTGGGCGTTTCCTGTGCTGAAGATGAACCATCGAAGCCAGAAGCGAGTGGTGGACCTTATCAATGCGATTTGGGACGCTAACATCGCAGGCCGCACGCAACCAAAGTCGGGTTTTGCTCAGCACCCGCGGGAAGAGAAGTCGGCTGGCACTGTTCGAATCTTCATCGGTGATGCCGCGTTGGCCACCGCGGACAAGGTTGAACGGGAAAGCCAATGCGCAGCAGCTATGGCGAAGGCGACCGGGGTCGATGCATGGGCGGATGGGACGCGAAAGTTCAAGACGTTGGCGCTTGAACACAAGTTGGCGGCGAAACGCGGAAGCTTCTTTGATGCGTACTTTGCCATGGACCTGTTGGACGAAGACGCGGCCGCTCCAAAGAGCAACGGTGAACGAACAGGGCCGGTCATGGTGCGGCCACTGCTTGGATCAATCATTGACCTCGCAGGCTGCTTCAGCTCGGCAGGCGAGCTGAACGAGTTCGCGGCTATGGATGTACTACGAGCGGCGAAGGCGCTTGCAGGTCTTCCTGATGGTGTCGAAGAGCGGCGGACGCAACTCGCTAGACTGCACGATGCAGTGACGGCTTTCGGTGCTGAGATCCGAAAGCCTGAAGCTACGGTTCGTGAGGTATTGAAGCCTTTGTTAAGCGGGCAGGTCTTTGATGCAGACGACCGTCTAATTGCCGCCTTTGCCGATGAATCTCCGCCTCCTGCTCCGCCAGAAGTTGTGAGCAAAGAGGAGAAGCATGACCGGCTGAAACGAGGTTGGAGTCATCTCTTCGAGACGCCCTGGCCGCAGATTGCGCGCTACCGGGACTACTTGAACGGTGAGGCCGAACTCGCGACGCATCAGGTAGTCAAGGGCTCAGAGTTCCCCCACGTCATGGTGGTCATGGACGACCACGAAGCGCGAGGGTTTCTGTTTTCCTATGACAAGGTGTTCGGGGCTGAACCACTCTCTAAGAGAGACAACGAGAATGTCACAACGGGTAAGGAAACAACCGTCGACCGTACTCTGCGACTGTTGTATGTCACCTGCAGCAGAGCCGAGGAGAGCCTTGCGCTGGTGTTGTGGGCAGGCAATCGTGCCGCCGCAGCCGAGGCAATCATTGCGGCGGGCTGGTTTCAGCCAGAGGAGATCGCCTTGTTGGACTGACCGCTACCCAACCTGCTAAATGGCATAGTGTCGAAACGAGCGGCGCAAAGTCGGAAGGCCAGATTCATTGCATTCTTTGTGCCGAAGTCAGCGCGCCGGGGAGAGCGAGCAGCTGCGCGACTTGTTGTCCAAATCTGCGCCAATTCATTCGGCGCGTTCTTCGGTGACAGCTTTGTGCGGCAGCAGTCGCCCACACCTCAGAGCTGAGTGGCAGCACCCAGCATATATCGGTCTAATTCGTGTGGGGGCTTGACCGGCCGCTTAGGCCGAGAACAGGGCAGCAGGTTGTCGGTCTTAGCTGACTTCGATTGGCTGGCCGAATTAGTCGGCATACACCGGTAAGCAGTCACTTGGGGGCGAAGTTTTTTCGATTTGATGAAAACGCCGTCTCGACCCAAAGATACTTACGGCGGGCCCAGACGATACCTCAAGAATGGACGCGTTAGACGCTCCGTGGCAAAACTGTCGTGAGGGGCTACACTTCATAGCTCGACGCGTCAACGGCGATTCGGCGCACGATCGCCGACGCTGGCAGCGAGCGAAGCAAAAGCCGACCGGCAAGTTCTCGGGAGCGAGTCGGCCATGTATTGAAGTGTAATGTCATGGGTAGGTGCGGAATGGGGGTCGGGTTCCACTCGACGCGACGGTGAACCAGTTTACCATCGACGAACCACCGGATCTCGCACGGATCCCACTCGATCGAAAATTGATGGAAGGCTTTTGACGCATCGAACCCCAATGGAATGGCTATGGGCGTTCCTCGATAGCCGTAGTCGAACTTCGCCCCCTCCGCCCCTGGGTTATAGAACACGTTGACCAAGAGCCTGTCTGGGCGATTTCCTGTGATTTCAATATCGATCTCCTGCCGTGGGGAGTCGCGATGAAGAAAGAACCCGGTCACTAAACCTGGAACTCTCGTCGCCTGCAATGTGGCTTCGAAACGCCCGTACAGAAAACTGCCTCGGCTCGACATCGCGGCAGCGCTAAGATTACGCACACCAAGCAGCTGCTGATTAACTGCAAATGAGAGTCCCTCACCCGATTGCGTAGTGACGTTGGCCGGACGAAACAGCCCAAGGTTTCCGGGGAACGTATCGTTTCGCAACAGCCACCGCTCAGACTGGATATCGGTCAGATCGTCTTCGAAGCTTACCCGCGACGCTGGTGGCTCCAATCGTTTCGCTACGCTCACACTGATTCCTGCCCACTTTCTGTGTGGCATGACCCACGGTGATCGGTCATGCTGCAGCCGCTTTTCTGGACGGGTGGTAGGCGTATTAACCTCGGCGTGCCGAAGTCTTCGCTGTCCGATGTCCGGAGCATTGGGATACAAAGCCACCGGTGGAGGAAGCTTCAAATGCTCGCAAAGCGCACGCCAAGTGTTGACATCTTTACCATGTAAGCGAGCCAAGTCGGCACCTTCCAAGGCGGCCAGTACTCCGTCACGGCAGTGATCATCCGTTCCTTCAACGTCATCGATCAAAATGAACTTGGCGCGCGGGTAGCGCCGCATGAGCACGCGCACATGCGGCCTCAGTGATGCTATGTTGACATAGGCATTGAACATACAAGGGACGCGGCCAGCGATCAGTCTTTCAAACTCCTCTTCCGGAATTTGGTCCAGATCACTGCAGCAACGATAACCAAGCATCGAGAGTGCCATCGCGAGGGATGACAATCCGGATCTTGGGGCTCCAAAAGCGAACACAGGATAGTGGGTTGGCCGCTGATGGAAAAGCGACGCGTCGCTGCCGTCAAGTACACCAATCCGGTTCAGCGTGGGAAGGATAGAGTACGAGTTTGTTGAAGGCGTATCGAGCCGTTGGTTGATCACTGAGCGGCGCAGAGCTCTCACGTCCATGTCTCGGAACTTGTAATTGATCCAAAGGTCAATGGGACCGTGGCACGGAAGAAGGTCAAGCAGCTTTTGAGCTCCTTTCTTTGACAACACATACCCAGACAGATACCAAATCCCACGCTCCGGACGAAACACGTTCTTCGAAACCAGCTCCTTGGGAGCGCCATGGCGCGCTTCCTTGTAGGACACGTACAAAACATCAAAGGCAGGGCTAGTTTGGTCAGCGCCCTCCATTTCGTGCCACGCCTGATCGACGATTCGCCCAAAGCTGCGCTCGAAGCAGACGTCATCTTCGAGTATAAGCGCGTATGGGGCAGTAGACTGTGCAATGGTTTTCCAAACACCGATGTGCGAACGCGCAACGGCAATTTCTGCCCGACTCATCCTAATCGGGCGCATTAGATCAAACTCATCAGGTAACGCATGAGGTTGCGGTTCGACGAACAACTGGTCCTCAAGCGTGTAGAACGGATTGACATCATCGCCATCCAACGATGGTTGGACATTGGACTGCGCATCGCATGCAGAGTACCGAATGACTCGCGCAGACAGAGGCTTGCCAGTAGCATCAAGAATGCAGTCGAGTTCGCGAAGCACATCAGTCCAGCGGTCCGGCTGCCTGTCCAAGTTGATGACGAAGATCGGACCGATACCCGATTGATAAGTATCCGAGGGCGGCACGAACGCTAGGCACTGTTGCCGCGGCAGATATGTGCGGCACTGTAAGAACAAGGAGTAGAGAAAGCGGGATGCGGAACGTAATGGCTTCGAAAGATTCATTCGGCATTAATCGTCGTTGCGACGAAACTTTTGTTGATTGGAAAGCCGCCAGTTTCTGGAATCGCTGCGGTGACTTAAGGGCCATCTTGAGATGGCAAGAGAATCCCAGTCTCGCAATACTACTAGATCACTCTTTACTCCTCCCGCCGTAGTGCCAAGCTCGAAAATAGACTTCGAGAGATTACCTGGCCCGGTCGTTGCCTGTATCTCAGGCAACACGTCTTCACCGGCGAGTTCGAGAAGCACAGTCGCCTGTTGGAGCGCACGCTCAATTAGCGGATGACCTCGACCTGCAATCAGTGGATTGTTATTAAAGTAGAAAATCCAGCTGGGGCTGTATGCATCAATATGAAGGAACACAGACGGGTTTACCATTGTCCCTGAAGCGATGTCGTAGCAAAGCGGCTGGACTTTCAGCCGGCCGTCATCGAACAGCCTGCTGAATTGTGTGCCAACACATATATCGTCAGCATCAACATAGAAGCCGCCTTCGACCAATAGGTAGCACAATCGAAAGTAGTCTGCCTGCATAGCTGGGTGGTAACAACGCTCAAAAGCGCGTTCGTAGCGCTCACCCAGCGAGGTGCGTATAAACCCCTTGGCGTTATGCTCGTCGAACAAGTGATGTTTAAAGCCCCTCGTCGACCAACTAGCCCACGAAGCAATGCACTCTTCTATGTCCTCCGGCAACTCTCGCAGATCATGCCAGAACTGGACGATGGTTCTGGGTGTGCCTTGCGCATATCGATCATTGATGGGGGGCTGATCCCCAGGTTGCTGGACCAATCCTCTGATGAATTCTGAGCGCTGTCGATGGTGTTCCGGGCTGTCCGTCATTTCTATGCAACTCGCTCCGTAATATATTTTGGAAAGTTATCTTTTTGCCATCTACAGGAGTCTGTATTGTATGCTCGCGGGATACCTTTTCGCTATGCAAAAAGCGAAATGTCCTGCCAGAAAGAAAATTTAATTGATTGGTAAGAATTCAAGCGGAGGCCACTGCAACATGAATATTATTTCGTACAACCCCGGCCATGATGGCGCGATGGCCTACCTGAAGGATGCACATTTGCGGGTTTCTATTGAGGCGGAGAAGAACTCGAACTATCGGTACTCCCCAATATCCTGTCATGACGTGTTCAACGCTCTTGGTGAACTCGACGAAATCCCCGACGTTATTTGTACAGGCGGTTGGTGGCCACGCGACCACTACGAGTTTTTACACGGATCGCATGTTCATGTCGGATATCGCGGCTTGGCAAAGAGCGACGTTATCGTAGATCAACGGCGCCTATTGGGAAAGCCAGTCCACTATTTCTCGTCTTCTCACGAGCGATCGCATCTGCTTTGCGCTTTCGGCATGTCAAGTCTACCGAAAGGTACCCCATGCTATGCGTTGGTATGGGAAGGTGCGATCGGTGCTTTCTACGAGATCGACTCCGAGCTGAACATAACACTGATAGCCGATGTCCTTAATCAGGCGGGAAATCGCTATGCCCAACTCTACGGCTTAGCCGACCCAACCTCTCCTAAGGATGGCCCCTATTTTCGCTTCGAGGACGCAGGAAAGCTCATGGCCTTGGCCTCATTTTCAAATCGCAGTGCGCCTTCAGATGAAGAGAGGAAGCTGCTCGAAGTTCTACTGGACGGTCCGTACCGAGAACTGAGTGCGTACGAAAACCTTGAAAATTCAATATACTACAACGTGGGGCTGGGCGATCCAGCGTTTCGCAACTTCGCAGGTGTTTTTAGCGATAGGATCTTTGATATCTTTTATCAATTCGCCAAAGCGAACATGAAGAAAAGAATGCCGTTAGTCATCGCAGGTGGTTGCGGCTTGAATTGCGACTGGAACACCAAGTGGAAAGAGACTAGCCTTTTTACTGAGGTCTTCGTACCGCCCGTGGCCAATGATTCAGGGTCGGCTATCGGGACGGCTAGGCGCATCCCCCACCACGATTGGTGAGTACGTTCGTCGCGCCAAAGCTGCTGGCCTAGGTTATCCGCTGCCCGATGGGTTGGATGATTCGGCCCTTGAGTTGCGGCTGTTCCCGCCCGTTGTGCCTTCTGATGTTGTTCGCACTGAGCCCAACTGGGTTTGGGCGCACCGCGAAATGCGCAAGAAGAGCGTCACGCTCGAATTGCTATGGCAAGAATATAAAGCCATCGTGTGGCGCAGCATAACAGTCGAACGTTTGACTTGCGTTTCGTACCCAACTTTTTTATCTTTTGATGCGCCCTTGTCTCTGTTTTCTTGCAGAATCTTTTCAATTTGATCTTTGACGGATTTATAAACAGATTTATTCCCGCCAGAGTAATGCTTGCTGTTTCTCCCATCCGTTCGCCCAGGCTTAAGATTGCAACCTGAAACCGTAGATTTATTTTCTTCAACATTCATTACATCATCTTTCTTTGCATCCATGATTCACCATCCTCTGAGTATCAAATCGAATAAGTATTAATGGACGAGCGCATTAACTCAAACTTCCACATTGGAAGTGATTGCAGCTATCATCCTCTAAAAAATTACATCCATTTCATACCAGATCAGTCTAATCCAGTGCGTCTTTTATCCCTCGCCAGGGTTCTGACCTACGTCAGTTGAGAGTGTGCGTTTTGCTTTTCAGCATGGTGGTACGTAAGTTACTCGGGCAGCGGCGGCACGATACGCATTTCTGCATACTCGCACAACATGACAATGTCATTAGCACCTATGCCATCTCGCGATGGCCTTCCCAGAGGGTTAATTCAACAACCTTTACTACACATACACGGGTCACTCTGTATCCTAGCTACCACCACTAGAACAGCCTCTCGGCCCCCTTTTTTCCCCTATCCCATCCCCGCCTACACATCAGCTCTGCTGACTAAACTGGAAGATGAGCACAATCTTTAAACACTCAATGAGTGAAAAAGAGGGGTGCATGTGAAGCATGAAACGTAAAGCAACTGCATACTGCAACTACGGTACTTCAGAGTCCTATGAACAACAGGTAACTTCATCTCCAGATTTTGACACTGAGTTCCAGCCCTACGTCTGTTTGTCTGTGGCATAGCCACAGCAGAACGACGAACAACGCAACAGCACGCATCAACACACCACCAACCAAACTGCTAAAAAGCCTGTTCGGCTTCGTGCATGTTGATTCTGGATGTCGCGCGCCCGCATCGGGTGTACTAACAGCTCTACTTTCCTTTTGATTTATTACTTCTGAATGTCCTGCCTGGATCGGGCAGATCAAGATTTCATCAGACGGTGCTGACTACTAACTTTGGTTTTGATATCCACATTGATGAAAACTGTGGACGGATTGGTGGCATGAGTGCTACCAGGGATTCGGTGACTAGCCGATTTGATACTTCGAAATTCGTAAATTTATCCATTTGTATGGGCAACAGTACGCCGTCGCAGCACCTTTAAGGGATGCCAGTCCTACTCCACACTTAAGTGAAAGTGCGCGCATTCAATCATAAGAATTTTCAAGTGTCAAATTATTTCTGAAAAATTAAAGTAGCGCTCTCCGCACTATCTCTATCTGATTTCACACTTTTTCCTTGTCACACATAAAATCGCTCAGCACTCTCTCTTTAGTAAAAAATCTTATTAAAATTTTTCGCTCTCCTGAAAAGCCAGAAATCAGCCAAAATTACCGCTGAAAATACCCTTTATTAACCATAAGGTAGCCGCCACTCCACCAGTTCAGGCCGCAAAGCCACGCGCACGCAACTCCCTAACCATACGTGGACTGCCGTAAATCTCTCCGAACTCAGCGTGAATAGATCGGATCAGCATCAACATCTGAGCATCCGTCAGTCGCTTTCTCTCCGGTTTTCCGCCACGCTTCCAAGCTCGATAGCCGCTGACACTAACATTTAAGACGGCGCACATCTCGTCCAACCCGAATGTCTCACGATGCGTGTCAATCCAGGCGTACTTCACAGAACTTCTCGCGCGAAGTACGCCGTCGCTTTTTTTAAAATTTCACACTCTCGCTTAAGGCGGATGTTTTCAGCGCGCAAACGCGACAACTCCATCTGCTCGGGTGTGACCGTCTTGCTTCCCGGTCCATTTAGCTTGCCTCTGTCAGCGGCCTTAATCCAGTTACGAAGTGTTTGCTCAACCAAACCCAATTCCTTGGCAACCCCACTAACTGATCCCACTTCCTTATATCGCTTTACCGCCAGTTCTCTGAACTCGGGCGTGTATTCCTGATTCGGTATCTTCATCATTTGCCTTTCCAAAAGTAACGTTAATTTTACGCCACCCTTGGAAGACTATTTTTCAGGGGAACCTCAAAACGAAGGCGCAGGATTTTTGCTCTGTGGACGGTTATGCATTTTTCATCTCCCTCGTTTGGGTAAATTTTTCAAATTTCCCACACACTACGGCCATCAATTCTGGCACTGCAGTGAGATACCAGTAGGTATAGGAAATCATGGCATGCCCCATATAGGTCGACAACGCCAACATTTCCTGATCAATATCTGTGCCTTGCTCATGCCATAACCTGACCCGTTTCACCACGAAGGTGTGCCGAAGATCGTGAATTCGAGGCATGTCATGGGTGCCGCGATTTTTCCAACCGAGTTGATCTCGCAACGCCTCAAAGACGCGATTAACACTGCGTAGTCCCAAGCCCAACCCGAGAAGCTTGCCTCTTGTGGCAACGAAGAACGTAGTCTCTGGCGTAACTGCGATATGACAGTTACGCAGCTGTCGATAAAGCCGCAAGGCATTTATCGTGCTTAAATGCAGTGGCAACTGGCGCGACTTGGCAAATTTTGTCTGTCGCACCGTCAGCATTCCTGTCTTTAAATCGACATCTCTATCGAGAAGATGCACCGCTTCTGATACACGCAGTCCCGCTGACGCGAGCAGACCGAACAGGGTTTCATATGTGGCAGCACGCAGATCACCAGGAGGCCCAAGTTTTTTTGCCGCCGCGAGCAACTCAATGATTTCATGATCGAAATAGATATGCGGCGTGCCTCTCCCGGGAACTTTTCCAAAGATGGTTTCGTTCGGTATTTCGGTGAGGGGTTCGAATTGTTGGAGATAGCGTGTGAAGGGGCCAAGTATTCTGAGCCGCCGTGACCAGGTCGCCGGTTCCTCTTTATGCCACTTGTCATGCCGGGCCCAGTCGGCCATTAATTCCAAGGTTAGTGGCTCACGATATTCTAATTTGTCTACGTACGCAGCAAAGCTTGCCAAGTCACGCCCCATCTTCCTCAATTGAAAGCCGAGGCGTCGACGCTCAATCAAGTAGTCATCAACCCGCATCGTCATTGTAATTTGGCGGTTCATATCAGGCTCCCAGGCCATGGCAGTGCCACACCGATGAGACTCCGATTATCCAATTTGGCATAAACAAGTGAAGTATTGAGTGAACGATGACGTAATACATCGGCGATTTCTTTGAGTGAGCTGCCATGCTCCAACATGCGGCGAGCCAAGGTATGGCGTAGCGCATGTGTGCTGCCATGCAGGATGCCGACGCGATGATAGGCTTTGCGAATTACCTTACTCACTGCATATGAGCTAATGGGAGCATCGTGTGGGGCGAGGATGCGTACAAAGACAGAAGAGTTCGTGGATGCCGGGCACTCAAAACGAAGATACTCCACAATCGCTTCGCCAGTGGATACAGGCATCGGCAAACAATCCTCCCTACGTGATTTGTTGTGACGTATCGTGATTGTTCCACTGTGCCAATCGATGTCGGAAAGTGCCAGTTTGGCGATTTCACTGCTACGCAATCCCAAATCCAGACCGCAACGCATCATGGCATATCCTCGACGAAACGATGGCAAGTCGGGTGGAAATGCATCAAGCAGTCGCTCAATTTCGTCAGAACTAAGTGCGCGTGGCAATGATGCCAAGCTCCAATGCGCCGGTGAAGCAATAACACTTGAAAGAGCCAGTACGTGATCGCCACAGAAAGTGCGATAACGGAAATAGGATCGCAGCGATGAAGTTATTGCCTTCGCATTTGAAACTGTCTCCCTGAGCGCCAACCGGTTGGAGATGAATTTTTTGACATCAGATGGCAGCAGTGCCGAAATTGAAATGATGCGTTTGCCAAACCGCTTGAAGAGAAATTGACGCACAATTCGAATTTGGTTATCACGCGTCTTGTCGGCCAATCCACAAGCTTCACGCATATATGCGTCAAATTTCCGCATCTCTTCATCTATTGGATCGGTTCCCAATGTAGGTTCGGAAATAGCACCACAGCTGCGCAGCACAACCAAGAGATGAATGCATGCCGCGTGCAAATCCCGTCGAGTTTGAACAGCGGGCTTCGTACAGTTGCAGTGTGGTAAGTGCTCGTCTATAAATTTGTTAATTGAAGTTTTATTGAGATGGCGTAAAGCCAAATGACTTTGCTTCATCCACTGTGCAAAATGTGCGAGGCAGGCGAGATAACGATCAATGGTGCTATCTGCATAACGGCCGCATTTTAAATGGGCGATGTACTCATCGATATGTGTTGCCAGTGCGCTATCAGCCAAATAGCACATGGTTTTTTGAATATGATGGTTTGAATTCATGACAGTCTCCTTGAGTGGGATATCCACTACAGACGACTGCGATTATTATGTCCACCATATTGAAGCCAGCTTGCGCTTCCGACCAATGGATATAAGGAAATTACAGATTCAAATCGAGCTGGTACACATAATTCTCATGTCCACATAACGAGACTTATGTGGAGCTCCACATAAGTCTCGGCAACAGACCTTCGTGACCGTCGGCAATCCGGCATCCAATTTTTGTAGCGGAACATAATTTTTCGCTGCACCGAAGCAGACTATCAGCTAATTCTGGTATCGAGACACCCATTAGTCGACCGGTAGTCAAGGGCAAAAAAAATCATCGCAATCTGGTTGCGACACAACAAAGCATAAAGCCATGCCATCCTGCTTGATACAAACCTCGCCGCACCCGTTTCCTCATTCAGTTGGTTGCGAAATGAATCGCACCAGACACCCATCGAGATCAAGCATGTCGTGATGCTCTACGACCGCCCTGGTAGCTTTTGCCACCCCAGAGAAACGTTGGTGCCAAGTCATGTCCAAAAGGTTGTTTCACATTTCCGTGGCTGTCGCCGTAGCGACTCCAGTCCTAAAATAGCTCACGACTTGGGCGATTCATTATTGCATAAAACAGATGGCACAAAGGCGGCGTCCAATCATAGCAGTGGCTGAACTCCAGTCTCGATCCCAGGCTCACCGCCCTCGGCCAAACTCTAAACAAAACATCGCTTTACCTCGAAAGGCTGCTGCTCACGCAGGATGTAGTAACAGGCTCTGGCCAGTTTATGGGCAACTGACTTGAGCGCCACGATGCGATTGGTACGACTCTTCTTGCGCTCGTAAAAACGCTTTGCTTCCGGGCAAAACATCAGCGCAAAGTTCGCCGCTTCCATGAAAGCCCAGGAAAGATACTTGTTACCATTCTTGGTATTACCCGAACCCTTCTTTTTACCGTTACTTTCACGCAGGCTGTCCACGCAACGGCAGTAAGAACTGAAGTTCCCCGCCTCAGCAAATCGGCTCACCGGTCCCGCTTCGAGCATGATTGTAGTGGCCAGTATTGGGCCAATGCCGGGAACGGTTTTAATGAGCTGATATTCGGGCTGTAATTTCACCTGCGCTTCCAATCGCTTTTCCAGCACCTCGATCTGTTGTTGCAGCGCCTGGTAAATCAAGCGATTGGACTCCATCGCCAAAGCCACATCATCTCTCAGTCCGAGCACTTCAACACCTTCGGCGGTCATCGCCTTGATTTGACGACTGCTCATGCGCGCGCCGGTTTCACGTGTCAGAATATTTTCGATCGACAATATCTGCATCGTCCGGCACCGAACCAGTTGCATCCGCTTGCGCGCAAGATCGCGTGTTGCGCGCAATTCACGGGGGAAAATATAGCCTTCCGGCAACAAGCCCAGACGAAGCAAATGCGCAAGATAGGCGGCATCGGCAAAGTCGCCACTGTATTTCAATCCCTCATATTTCTTGATCGCTGATGGATGTGCCAAATGCACCTGATAGCCAGCATCCATCATGCCATCAACCAGCCAGTACCAGTTGTACGTCGACTCGACCACCACGCCTACAGTTTCCTCACGGTGTGGTGCAAGCGCTGGCAGGATTTCATTCAAGCTGTTTGCCAGACGCTTTTGAAAAATAATTCGATCTGCTTCATCAGTTACCACCACAACACTGTTGTTCGAATGCAGATCAATCCCAATGTATTTGTTCATGATGCTCTCCTTTTTTAAAGGGTTTCAGCACCTTAACTTTACACCGCAAAACCGTAAAACGGAGCGGTGAGGTCGGCTATATGATTATCAGAGTGGACGTTGCTAACAACATAAAATTTCTGACACCATCGCTTGTTGAAGTGAATCAGATATCGCTATTTTCCCTCCACAAAGAATTTTGACAAAGAGCAAGAAAACCACTGACCAATAAAAAATGAGCCCAAATGATAAGGGATGAATAATTCAACAGCCTTATCAAAAACACTGGCATACGAAACAAATCCATCTTGAGGGAATGAATAGCCCCTAGGATGATCAAAAAATTGTTCGTAATATATAAAACAAAAAGAAGTCGTGAGTGCCAAGGTTCGTGTTCCTCAACCGTCCCATGCTCAGCCTAGCAGCCTGTTGGACTTACAGTCACCAGCAACGCACTGATTCCATACAAGATAATGTATAATTATGCTTTTTATTCAATAGGTTAAAGTTATTTAATAATCAATTTCAGGTCAATTCAAAGGAATGTGGATTTCTTGTTTCCGCCCTCGATGAGTGATTGGCTGCCGGAACAGCATCTGGCGCGATTTATTGTTGAGATTGTCGAGCAGTTGGACTTGAGAGAGATGGAGCGCGCTTAAACTTCCGCACGCTGATTGACAACTGAACTATTTTTGAAGAGTCACGAAAAGTGATGCTTCTCGGGCGCAAACCCATTTTTCTGTATTGCAAAATAGCTCCATCTGAAACTTAAAGCTATTTTTGCTTTGGAAATAAAACATGAGCAAAAAAATCAACCGAGAAGAGGCCGATGAGAACCTGATGACACAACCAGTCGCGCCCCGCGCAATCAGCCTACATCCACGGGTTCTACGGGCCGGCGCTGCCCCGTCCTACTTGGGTATGGATAGAAATCGATTCAACAAAGAAGTTAAGCCCTACTTGATAGCCGTGTCCATTGGAATACAGGGAGTCGGTTACGATCGTCTTGACCTAGACGCATGGTGGGAGGAACATAAGCGCCGTAACGGAAGACTCGGCGCTCTTTGCAACAATGAAGGAGAAGAGCAATGGGAAGAAGCACAAAAGGGCTGCGTAGGAGGCCAGATAGGCCAGGCGGTATCTGGCACATCGACAAAGTTGTCGACGGCCGCACAATTCACGAAAGCTGTGGAACAAGCGACCAAGAAGAAGCAGAAAGGTACTTAGCAAGGCGTTTAGAGGAAATCCGTAAGGCAACAGTTTACGGCGTCCGGCCCGATCGCAACTTTCGAGTCGCCGCAACCAAGTATTTAACTGACAACCAGCACAAAGCATCTGTCGTTACGGATGCTTACATGCTGCAGTCACTAGACCCTTTTATCGGGGAAATGCCGTTAAGCAAGTTGCATGACGGTACGCTACAGGCGTATATCACCGCGAGACGTAAGGCAGGTATCAAGTCGAAGAGTATTAACAACGCCTTGAGTGTCGTTCGTAGGATTTTGAACTTAGGTTCACGTAAGTGGCGTGACGAGTATGGGTTGACCTGGCTAGAAACACCGCCATTGATTTCCATGCTCCCGACTCACGATGCACGCAAGCCCTACCCGATTTCATGGGAAGAGCAAACCGTGTTATTTCAAGAGTTGCCAACTCATCTTGCGAAGATGGCGTTGTTCAATGTCAATACAGGAACACGTGAACAAGAAGTTTGCCATTTGCGTTGGGACTGGGAAATTGATGTACCTGAACTAAACACCAGCGTTTTTCTGATTCCGGCAGATTTTGGAGGCCGAACAGCGAACTCGGGTGTTAAGAACGGCGAGGATAGACTGGTTGTACTGAATGATGTCGCACGCTCAGTAGTAGCTAGTTGCCGTGGCATTCATCCTGAATGGGTTTTTACCTACAAAGGAAAACCTGTTGGCAGAATGAACAATACGGCTTGGGAGAATGCCAGACTCAGGGCAGCGATGAGTATGTATGAGGCAGCAGGAAAAACCATTCCCGCAGGATTGATCCAACAAGGTCAATGTGGGACGGTACTTACTGATGAACTTAAACAATTCATGGAATCTGCGATGCCTGGATACAGCAATGTCAGAGTACATGACTTAAAGCATACGTTTGGTAGGCGACTCAGAGCAGCAGGCGTTCCACTGGAAACACGAAAGGTCATGCTGGGACACAAGAATGGTGACATTACATCGCACTATTCCGCACCTGAAATCGAAGAGTTGCTTGAAGCAGTCAATCGTGTCTGCCGGAGCAAGTCCGGCAAAAGTCCGGCAATGACATTGCTGAAAAGAAAAATCGCCTAGCGGGTTAGCGCTAAGCGATTGATTTTACATCCGAATATGGTGCGCCCGGAGCGATTCGAACGCCCGACCCCTTGGTTCGTAGCCAAGTACTCTATCCATCTGAGCTACGGGCGCATGGTACAACTTACTTACTTCGTTTCATTCCAACGAGCCGCGCATTATAACGAAAAAAAATTATATTGCAAGCACCTTGGCGGAGAAGGAGGGATTCGAACCCTCGATTCAGGTTATCCCCGAATGCTCCCTTAGCAGGGGAGTGCCTTCGACCACTCGGCCACCTCTCCGAAGGCCGCGCATAATAAGACAAACCCCTATGTGCGTCAAATCATTTATGAATATTTATTAATTATTTTCGAGATCAACGGACAACTAACGCCGAACAAGTCAGGAGAAATTACAAAATAATACATAAAATCAGTAAACTACAATAATCGATTGAAAATTCGGACAATGCGCACAAATTTACTGGCAGACGACCAGCCACACCAAACAATATTCATAAAAAGAAAATAGGATTTTTCGCCGCATACTTGAGATAATTACGCATGAACGATATTAAACAAAACCCCTTCTCGGCTCCGGAAGATTCCGCCGGACGCTCTTTTAATGAATTACCCCTGTCGCCCGGCATGCAGGAGACGCTGCAGCAATTGGGTTACCTGACCATGACACCGATCCAGGCGGCCAGTCTGCCGGCAGCGCTTGCAGGACAGGATCTGATCGCACAGGCGAAGACCGGTAGCGGTAAAACAGCCGCCTTTGCACTCTCTTTGCTCACCAGATTAAATCCGCGTCGCTTTGCTGTGCAAGCCATGGTGTTGTGCCCAACGCGCGAACTGGCCGATCAGGTAACTCAGGAAATCCGCCGACTGGCCAGATCCTGCGACAACATCAAAATCATGACCTTGTGCGGCGGCAGCACCATGCGACCACAGATCGCCAGCCTAGAGCACGGTGCACATATTGTGGTGGGCACTCCAGGTCGCATCATGGATCACATGGAACGCGGCACACTCGACTTATCGGCACTCAATACCTTAGTGCTCGATGAAGCCGATCGCATGCTGGACATGGGTTTTTACGACGACATCGTCTATGTTGCCAAACGCTGCCCCGCCGATCGACAAACCCTGCTATTTTCGGCGACCTACCCCGATGGTATCGCCAAACTCGCTCGCCAGTTCATGTGCAATCCGCAAGAAATCAAACTACTTGAACAGCACGAGACCAGCAAGATCCGCCAGCGCTTCTATGAAGTGTCCAACGAGGAACGTCTGGAGGCGGTCGGCGCCCTGCTCCGCCATTACCGACCTGTCAGCACTTTAGCTTTTTGCAACACCAAGCAACAGTGCCGCGCCCTACTGGAAGTGCTGCATGCACAAGGCATCAAGGCACTGACATTGAATGGCGATCTGGAACAACGCGAGCGCGATCAAGTACTGATCCAGTTCGCCAATCGCAGTTGTTCAGTGCTGGTTGCGACCGATGTCGCCGCGCGCGGCCTAGATATCGCACAACTCGAAGCAGTCATCAATGTCGATGTCACCCCAGATCCGGAAATCCACGTACACCGTATCGGTCGTACAGGACGCGCCGATCAGGACGGATGGGCACTCTCCCTGTGCGGACCTTCTGACCGTCACCGCATCACCAGCATCGCAAAAATGACGGGGAACATACCGGAATGGCACGAGATGAGTGCGCTGTTAAATGAGGATGAGTCACCACTCATTCCTCCCATGGTGACGCTGCAAATTTTGGGCGGGCGAAAAGAAAAGATACGCCCCGGTGACGTACTGGGTGCACTCACGGGGGACGCCGGCTTCACGCGCGAACAGGTAGGCAAGATCACCGTAACCGACTTCACCACTTATGTGGCCGTGGTACGTAACATCGCAAGTGAAGCTGTACGCCGCTTATCGGCGGGCAAAGTGAAGGGCAAGACCGTCAAAGTCCGCGCACTGTAATCCTTCGAATAGCGCAGCTATCAACCAGTCTGCGCTATTCGACATTCAACCGGTACGACTTAAATTAAACTCAAGATAATCGCAATATAAGAGTCGCCCAATTGCTATGCTATACGTCATATAGTAAGGCTGTTGACCGCTTTAAAAATGAATTTAGCGTGACTCAGGCAATAATTCCCGACGAACAATCCAACCTTGCAGAAAAAACCCCATAACATGGCGAATCTACTCGGCACAGCAGGTAAAACCGCCAACAACCTGATGCACAGCCTAATCTAGGGCACCCCCTTATTGAAAATCAAGCGGAGATTTTACTGTTAATCTTGTCGGGCAAGGTGATATTCAATTCAAGCACATCATAGCGATCGTGATTTTCCAGTTGCACTTTGAAGGAGTCTCTATCCACATGAATATACTTGGCAATCACTGCCATCAATTCTTCCTGCAAGGCCGGCAGATAATCAGGTGTAGCAGTCCCGCGTCCCGCACGCTCATGCGCCAGGATAATTTGTAAACGTTCTTTGGCAACTGCCGCCGTCTTTTTTTCCGGGCCACGCAGGTAATTAATCAAACCATCGATCATGGACATCTCAGTGACCCCCCAACAGGCGTTTGAAGAAACCAACTTTTTCAGCATTAATAAAGCGCATCGGCAATTCCTCTCCCATAAAACGCCCGACCACATCGCGGTAAGCTTCCGCCACATCGCTCTTCTCAATGTGGATGGCCGGCGTGCCGGAATTGGAAGCCTGCAATACCGACTCAGACTCAGGTATCACTCCCAACAGTGGAATACGCAAAATCTCCTGAATATCTGTCACCGACAGCATTGCGCCTGTATTGACACGACGAGGGTCGTAACGCGTCACCAGCAAGTGCTCTTTGACTGGTTCCAGACCATCAACCGCCCGCTTGGATTTAGCCGCAAGGATACCCAGAATACGATCCGAATCGCGCACCGAAGAGACTTCCGGATTGGTGACCACCAGCGCTTCATCGGCGAAATACATCGCAGTAAAGGCGCCAGACTCAATCCCTGCAGGAGAGTCACAGACGATGAAATCAAACGTTAACTTGAGTTCATCCAGAATACGTTCAACACCTTCCAGATTCAGCGCATCCTTATCGCGCGTCTGTGAAGCCGGCAAGATATAAAGGTTGTCGCAACTCTTGTCCTTGATCAGCGCCTGTTTGAGCGAGACTTCACCGTTGATGACATTGATGATGTCGTAGACAACGCGCCGTTCACAACCCATGATGAGATCGAGATTGCGCAGACCCACGTCAAAGTCGATCACCACGGTTTTGTTACCCCGCATAGCCAGACCGGTTGAAAAACTGGCACTAGTCGTTGTTTTACCAACGCCACCCTTGCCTGAAGTAACTACAATAACTTTAGCCACGTTTAATTCCTGAACAATTGATAATTTTTGTACATTTTACTCGCAAAGTGCGATGCCGGAAAATTTCTATCAATAAAACATAGAATTAATCACTAAACGGGAACCTTCCAGACAGACGTGCGCCGGTTTTCCGCTGACATTTTCTGGAACTCCCTCTTCAAACACCTTGAAACATCCCGCGATTGAGAGCAGTTCCGCTTCCAGACTCTGCACGAAGATACGCGCGGCTTCATTCCCCCTCGCTCCGGCAATCGCTTTGCCGCGCATCGGCGCATAAACATGAATATCACCATCCGCAATCAGCTCGGCGCCTGCATTGACGATGGCTAACACGACCAGATTAGCGCCCTCCGCATAAATACGCTGTCCGGTGCGCACAGGCTTATCAATCACCATGGTCTGACGAACGAACGGCACTGGCGCGACGACAGACGCCACAACGTCAACGGACTGGGTGGCTGCGACGTCTTTAACTTCGGGTACGACGGAGTAAACGGTCAGTTCTGGGGTCACCGGATCAGAAGAAAACAACTTTTCCTGTACCGGTAACTCACGGTGCCCGGCAACAGAGAGCGCGTCACCTGTCTCCCGGCGTAAAGGGTTTCTGACCGGCCCATCAGGAAACAACCCCAAACCCACCTTGACCGCTGCAGCACGCTGCGCTTCTGAACCACCAACCACCCCTGCCGCGCACATACTATGCTTAAGCATAAACGGCATCAATTCGGAAAAGTTTAACTCGCTACTGTTGTCGGCAATGGCAGACAAATCAAGCACGATCGGTGTGTGGGCAAAAAAATCAGGCGTTTGACTCAGACGCTGCTTCAGCTGTTTTTTAAGTTCAGCCATATCGGCGGTATTGATATGTAGCTGCAACAGGGTCAAATTGCCGGTTTTTATCTTAAATGCGGGATCTTCGCTCGTCATATATTCTTAGTACTCAGCGTGTTTGCAACAGACTGTATGGATTGACTGCAATTAAACGAAAGGCGACGCCACCGGGGTCACCCTCTAAAACGGTGCATCATACCTGTTTCCCCTGTAAATCTCACACAGATTTTGTAATACACTCAGATTAAATATAGGTAAACTAGGGCAATGTATGCAACTCATCGTACAAGGAAACGGCTTTAACCTTCGCAATTCTGGCGCCGCACTGAACAACGCCAGAGAAGGGGAAACAGTACAGATACGAACAACTGCCGGGCGCACCGTGAGCGGCATTGTCGTGGATGAGGGCGTCGTTAAAATCAATCCGTAAATTTGCACAAACCTGATCTACATCAATGCATTTTTTGTAATGTGCGCTGCGGTAGAGCTATGATATATTAGCCTATCCTAATTTATCGCATAATCATCATGACCGATTTCACGGCGTTCAGTGCAGAGGCTGTTAAAGCCCTGGAAGAAAAACTAAACAACCATCCGTTATATGAAGCGATTCAAACCATGGAAGATTTAAGGTTATTCATGGCGCATCATATTTATCCGGTATGGGACTTCATGTCTTTGCTCAAGTACCTGCAGTATCGGATTGCGCCGGCAACCTATCCATGGAAACCGCACGCCAATTCATCCACCCGTTTTTTCATCAATCAGATTGTCTTGGGTGAAGAATCGGATGAAGGACTGCCCGACACAGATGGCAATCCAACTTATGTCAGTCATTTTGAGCTCTACTGTGAAGCGATGCGTGAAATCGGCGCCAACCCTGTTGATGCGATTCATTTTTGTGATATCGCATTTGATGCGGGCATAGATCAGGCATTGGCGCTGAGCACCACGCCAGTTCCTGCACGCGAATTCATGCGAACCACTTTCGATTTTATCGCCACAGGAAAAACCCACGTGGTAGGTGCCGCCTTTGCGTTAGGACGCGAACACATCATCCCGGAAATGTTCCGCTCATTCCTCTCCAGAATGAACATCACCGAACAAGACGCACCCGCATTTCATTACTACCTGAAACGGCACATTCATCTGGACGAAGGTTTTCACGCTCCCCTCGCACTGAAAATGATGAATGAATTGATCAATCAGGATGCAACAAAACTACAAGAAGCTGAAGAAGCCGCTTACACTGCCGTCAATGCCAGGATTAGACTCTGGGATGGTGTTCTTGCAGCAATCAAAGCGAGCAGATTTAATCAATAGCAATTCAGTAAACAAACCACCTTCAGATCCAATCGCATCAAAAGCACGTATTACAGTAGACAGAACAACTATGAACACACTCAAAAAACTGTACTGTGTCGTGCTTCTTTTTTTTGCAGCAACGGCACTGGCTGATCCGCGTATTCAAGCGCGCCCGGCAGATTACCTGCTGAGTGGCTCGCTCGTACTGTCATCAGGACAGGTGCTGCCAGCCGGCACACGCTGGTATCAAGCACCCGACATTGAACGACTCAAACACGAAGTAGCTGACGCGTCATTTCGAGGCGATCTGACCGAGGCTCGGCGCATCGTATTCGGCTACGATCTAATTACCAACACCTATGCCACGATCGGCGAAGGCCGGCAAGACGGCCAACCTCCGCTAGCCCAGGGAAAGATCATGAACTGCTCCAGTTGCCATGCACAAGGTGGAACGGTTCCTTTTGCTTATGCTTTTTTCCGTACTTTGAGTTTTTTTGGTTTGCGGGAACAAGGAGACAAGGGCGTTTACTTTGAAGGCTTAGCCTACCACCGGGATGCGCGCACCCGTGCACGCGACTGCGGACGAGAATGCGGTGGGCCTGTCATGCTGACCGACAACTCCTACGAAATGGATGGATTAATATCCTGGCTCAAAGTGGTGCGAGATGGCATCTATCCGGGCGAAGGATTGCTATTTGACGCATTCAAGCACAAAGCGGATCAGGCAAAAATTCCCGGCGCACAGATTCCCCTGTTCCCCAAAGTGATGGAGATGACCTCTGATCCGCTATCGGGAAAATCCATTTATGATACACATTGCCTGCGCTGCCATGAAGCTAAAGGCGCAGGCCAATGGAGTGATTCTCGCGGATATCTTGTCCCCCCGCTCGCTGGCAAGGGATCTTTTTCACAAGCAGGCGGACCACTGATGATTCCGGTAGGTGCGGCCTTTATTCATCGAAACATGCCCCCTGACAACCCGGGTCTACTCTCACAGCAAGAAGCACTGGACGTGATGGGCTATGTCGCCAGTCTGCCGCGTCCCTCGGTATGGTGGCAAGACTATTTCCACCGCCACAACCCTTGCGCTCGCCCGGCCTATTTACCGCTGCATGTCGGCACCGTTCCCCGCGAGTTCCCATTCTCTAAACAACAGGCTCAGTTCGGCCCCTGGCAAGCCATTTCCGACTGGCTGAGCAGTGATGCCTGTAAGGCCTCCAACCCGGCGATACCCGCAGCTCTGGAATGGGACTTTACCACGCTGACGCCGATATGGTAATCCGTTGAAAATATTAATTATTTAATCAGCGCTCAATTAAAAGCACGATCGTGGTTGGCGGTTGATCATTGCTAACCACATTAAAAAACGATTTCACGCCGAGACTCGGGGGGCGCGGAGAAAGTCGACTTCACGCAAGATTACTTCATTTCTAATGTCGTTGCAGATGAAAAATTGATCACCTCTTCTATTCCTTGTGAGACGATCGCGCACCGCATATCTTCATTGGTTAACCTCATCCGCAACAAGACCGCCACATCTTGTCCGCGTTTAATTGAGGATAGCCCGGGGTCGCAATCCAGGTCGAATATGAAACATTCCGAATGAACCGTAATTTTTAGCGCTCGGTAGCGTACCCGCGTATTCAAACGTCGCGCATTGGTCTCCTTCCAACTCCAGCATAGCGACAAAGGCTTCTGTTCCGAATATTTCCCCCGCCGGCGTAACCGGTTCAATGCGAGCCGTCTTGGAAACCTCATTACTGGAGAAGGTTTGTTTCTGTTCGAAATGATCATACAAACTAAAAACCGGTCCGTAATGCAGCCCTATCCTCATTAACAGCGGCTCTTCCAGTTCGAGCATCGATTGATCGAGCTGAGCCAGGGCCTCATTTAACGCGAAAGCAATTCGAGCTGCGACGGACGCACGCTTAGTGATCATATAAATACCATCCCCCCACGTATCGATCAGCTGAATCTCAGGCCTGAATTTTTCGATAGCTTTTGCAAGATAGGGATTCAACACATTGAAATACCACAGCACGTCGCGATCACTGAGTTTGCTGTAACCTCGGATATCCGAAAACAAGATCGCATGGAGCTCACGTTGAATCTGCGTTTCTTCGTCAGGCAAAGTTCGATACTCACGAGGAAATTTCGCCATCGAACAGGGAATCACTTCGACAGGTTTTTTCAAACTACGCCATTTAGCGACATTACGGCAGACGCCTGAGGACGGATATTTTACGACCTCATCCCACACAGCCAGTTGCAACACGCTGGCTCCCAAGGAATTAGAGCGCATAATCGCCATTCCCATACCGATATCGGCACAATACTCAAAAATCGTGTCATCGCCCATAAAGTTCGACTCAGTCGCATAGGACACCGTATTTGCACGCAACAAACAGGCTTCGAAACGGATCACCCAGGCGTCTCCTACCGGACGTACTGCGCGCGCGCAAAAATCAACTTTCCCAAACGGTAGCCAGATATTCAGCTCCCCGCCATTATTCAAAACCGCTTCTGCAAAAAGAATGTCGGCACCCGCAGCCAGCGAGCCGTAGGCAACGGTCGCATGATGTGACGCGATGGCCGACTCAATTTGCGCAGCCAGCGCCACCTCTTGCGATTCGCTCACCGGCCGGTGCGGATCAAAGACATGTCCGCAGTAATAAATCACCGTTTCAGGCAGCAAACAATCCAGAATAGCGTCATCAATCAAATGGTAATCACATATCAATTTCAATCTTTGGCGCGTACGCGCACGCCGCACCAGATCATCCGCCTCCAGTTGCGCGACCGCTACGATCACAGGTTGCGCGTCAGCCGACCTGCCCAGCACCAGTAGCGCGGCGGCTTGTGTCGCTAAATTATAAAAAATGGGTTGCCCATCCTGTTGCGCCAACGCCAAGGCTTGCTTTGCCAGCACCATCGACTGTTGCCGGTCACCAGACAAAAGATACAGGGTCGCCGCGTTGATAGCCCGGTAATAGTCTCCCGTTTGAGAAAATATCTTATGATATGAATCCGCCGCCTTGTGCAGGCTGACCTCATCAGGACGGGAAAAAGCCAAGTCCTTCAGTATTCGCGCTTCCAATGCCAGTACATCCGCGCTCTGACTCAAATACAGTTTGTAATGATAGAAACTATCGAGCGCCCGTTGCGCGGCATCGCATTTCGCTAAGGACAGTACTAAACTATATTGATAAAACTCATTACCTGGATGCAACTTAAGCTCGGCTTCCGCCAAGTCATAAACCTTAAGGTGGTCACCCGCCCTTTGGGCCTCAACAATCTGCTCACGTATTGTTGCTATCGATTGAGTCATCATCGCCATTAAATAGATTATTTAACAAGAGGTTATAAAAACAGGCATTGCATAATGAATTAGCAAGCCTGCCTCATCCGTGTTTGAGCAAAATGATGCATCCATCGCCACGCCCGGCACGCAGACCAGTTCCTCACCACAATACAGCAGCGGCAGACGATCGCGCAACCAGGGAAGAACACGGTGTTCCTGTAGCAAATTTTTTAGGGTTCGGGTGGGAGAATTCTTATACGGGCGCAGCGATTCACCGCCCCGGCGCAGCCGCCAGGTCAATGGTGCGCCTTGCAGTTTAGCCTGACTGATCCCCTGCCCAGTGACGTAGCTCAACGTAAAAGAAGTATTGAGTGCAGGCCAGGCGAGTTCCTCACCAACCTGCCACGGCAAGATCCGAAGTCGATCAAAGTCTGCCAATGCGCGCAGCACATGCACGATGCCTTGATAACGACGCACCTGCCAGAGGCCCGCCGCGAAGTGGATGCACACGGCCGCATCCGCTTTTGCGCTCAACAACTGATGCAGCATATCCTCCAGCTGCGCGGTTTGCGGCATCGGGCAACCCAGTTGATACAAGAAATACCTCAACAGATTTTTAGCGCGTGCAAGACTCACCACCTGCAATGCCGCAACGCGTAGCGTGTTATCCAAGATCGCCCCGGCGCTGTCTATCTGCGCCAGCCCATCGAGCAATTCACTCGCTTCTGCAAAATGCTGCGCAGAACGTCCCAGTGTTTCACGGTAAGCGGGAAATTTTTCAGCCAATACGGGCAGCAGACGGTGACGCAGAAAATTGCGCGGATAACTGTCATCCGCATTGCTTTCATCTTCTATCCAAGCTAACTCCTGACTGTCCGCATAGGCTAACAGCTCCTGTCGGGTCGCATGCAGCAAGGGTCGCACGATCCGCTGCCCACTTGTCATGGCAGACAGCTCCGGCATCGCAGCCGCACCGCGCACCCCTGCACCGCGCAGCAGTTGCAGCAGCAGTGTTTCGGCCTGATCGTCGGCGTGATGTGCCAGCGCCACAAAATCGCAAGATTGCGCAGCGAAAGCTCGCAGGCGCAACTGCCGTGCAGCGTCCTCAATGCCATGCTCACGCAATGGATTGATGTCGACGTATTCGGTGTGCAGGGGAATGGAAAGCTTTGCGCACAACGTGGCGCAAAATTCAGCCCAGATATCGGCATTTTGACTTATGCCGTGATGAACGTGAAGCGCGGATAGTTGCCACGCATGGCCAGGTGCCAGGTGGTGCAACAAATGTAGCAACACCACGGAATCAACCCCACCGCTCAAACCGACCAGAATGGTACTGCCATCGGGCAATAAACCGGGCAGCGAGACTGCCACCCGACGTGTCAGCTTATCCGAGTGCAACTTCCTTGTACTTACCATAGCTCATCAGACGATCGAAGCGGTCACGCAACAAGTCGTTGGTTGATTTTTTCTGTGCGGTTTTAAGTGCATCCTGCAGCGCTTTACGCACATTTTCCATCGTCGCCGGATAATCGCGATGTGCGCCTCCCAAAGGTTCGGCGATGATCTTGTCGACTATGCCTAATGACTTCAAGCGGGTGGCCGTGATGCCCAGCGTTTCTGCCGCATCAGCCGCCTTATCGGCGCTCTTCCACAAAATTGACGCACAGCCTTCCGGTGAAATCACCGAATATGTGCTGTATTGCAGCATCAGCATCGCATCGCCCACCGCAATCGCCAGCGCACCGCCGGAACCGCCTTCACCAATAATAGTGCAGATCACCGGCACACGCAGCTCACTCATTTCATACAAATTGCGACCGATCGCTTCGGACTGACCACGCTCTTCCGCATTCACGCCTGGATATGCGCCCGGCGTATCGACAAACGTCATGATAGGAATGCCAAATTTTTCAGCCAGACGCATCAATCGCATCGCCTTGCGATAACCTTCAGGACGCGGCATGCCGAAATTGCGCACGATTTTTTCCTTGGTGTCGCGGCCCTTCTGATGACCGATCACCATCACGCTCTGTCCGTTGAAGCGCGCCAACCCACCGATGATCGCCTTGTCGTCGGCAAAATTTCGATCGCCGTGCAACTCCTCGAAATCCGTGAACAAATGTTCAATATAATCAAGCGTATAGGGACGCTGCGGATGACGAGAAACCTTGGAAATCTGCCACGAAGTCAATTTTGCGTAAATATCTTTGGTTAACGCTTCGCTTTTTTTCGACAGTTGATCAATCTCGTCAGCGATATCCAGCGCCGTATCATCGTTGACAACACGCAGTTGTTCAATCTTATCTTCCAGATCCGCAATCTGACCTTCAAAATCCAAAAATGTAATTTTCATGTTTGTCCTACTTTAGCTAGTAGCCTGTCGCGGGTAGCTAAGGCCAAACGGGCCACAAGCTACGCGCTACGCGCTGTTTAAAAATTCATTCGACGAAGACGCCGCCATTTGGGGCGCGATGATACTACAAACCGAAGAATCGTTTAACGGTCTCAAGCAACTCATTGTGCTGAGAGTTCTTTTCCTGCTGCCTTGTTTGCTCATCCAGATGGTGTAGTACGCTGTCGAGCTCTGCGCGCCGTTCCACTAATACATGCGTTATTTCTTCCGCCAGCCCGGGTCTTGCCTGCATAATGCCGGAAAATGCATCCTTATCCAGTCGATAACATTCCATATCGGTCCGGGCAATCACCGACGCCGAACGCGGTGAACCAGTCATCATACCCATCTCACCAAAAAAATTACCCCGGCCCAAGACGTTCACACTGCGCCGCTCACCGCCTGACGCCTCCAGAAAAACTTCGGCCTCGCCGTTGATAATGATATACAACCAGTGTGCCACCGCGCCCTGCCGGGCGATCATATTACCCTTGGCAAACTGGACATATTTTAGCCGTTCGGCCAGTGCAGAAAGCTCCACATCGGTCATTTCTGCAAATAATTCAACACGTTTTAGCGTTTTGACACGCTGCTGCGCTTCGCGGTGATGAACCACTTCTTCGTGCTTTTCACCTTCCTTCACATAATGGATATTTTGTTCTTCCAACTCGAGACGGATTCCGGCGCGCTCCAGCGCGGTGTAGACATGCCAGCGCACCGCCGCATCGGTCGGATCATCCACCGCCAGATCAGTCAGCCAGTAACGCAGCGCATAACGCGCCACGCCCTTATCCATTTCCATCAACACGCAAGCCGGCTGAGGAGACTTGGCCACATTGCCAATTTCGGCTTGCACGATCGTCTCTTCCACGGCCTTGACCACATGGGCCGGCGTGGTATTGAGGCTGACGTTGAACCAGATCCAGCGGCGCAACTGCACGGCCTGCCCGCTACGCCGCCCTAGCACCACAAATTTGGATTTCATCAGTTGGCTGTTGGGGAAAACCACCGTTTCCCAGTTGCGCGTTTCAACGAGAGTGGAGCGCCAGCGGATATCGACCACGCGCCCGGTCACCTCATCCACTTTGATCCAGTCGCCGATATCGATGGAATTATCCAATTGCAAAGCCAGACCGCCCAGAATATTGCCCAGCGTATCCTGCATGGCAAAAGCCACGATCGCAGTAATCATCGCGGAAGTGGCGACGATGCTGCTCAAATCAAGCCCTGCGTAGCGCAGTCGCACCAAACCCCAGGCAATATAGGCGATGATGACAAAGATATCTTCAGTGATACGCGGCGGATTCAAACGGGCGAACGGCAGCACGATGCGGAACAACAGCAGTCCCCACAAGCGGATCACCGCAATACCCGCCCCGATCACCGCCGCTTCGTGGATCACTTGCGCGACGTAGTTAAACTGCATGGCGTGGATCAGACCACTGACAAATTGCAAGGACAAACAGGCAAAAAAGAACACCAGCGTATTCATCACGCTCTTGCGCTCTTCCTTAAGAAAAGAGAACAACAAAAAGGCTAGGCACAGACCTAGAAACAGCACGAAGAAGGATTCTTCGCGCCAGAAATACTGTATGGTCGTAGGCCAGAAATCCATATTTTTCTCGCTATGCTGAATATTCCGCCAGAGGACGGGATTTATGCCAGAAAGCCCAACGACTGCCGCGCGTCAGACCAAACTGTCTCAGACGATCTCCACCGGCAACCTCCAACTGTAAACGGTCTATCTTACCCGTACGCAGCGCATGCCACAAAGGCTGCGCGTAATGCTTTTCAAAAGACTGCAAAGCCTCACGCCACGCATGCAAATCCCCGCGTTGTAAGGCGGCGCGTAAACCGCTCCACACCAGCAATTGCGCGTCTTCCTCAGTATTGTGCCATTCGGACTGCCAGCCTGAAAATGGCGCGCCAATTGCCCGTGCCAGCATCTCAACCAGCACTTCATCGGAACTCACCGTGACATAGGATGCTGTTGACTGAACCGGCACAGCGCCATTCCCCCAAAACCACACGCTATTGACCGGCAATTCTCCGCGCGCCTCACGCGCCTCGTTAAGAGGATGAGCAAACAGCAACATTTGAATCTCGTTGAACAACCTATGCCAGCGCCCTGACTCCGGCCCGACCGGCAGATTGCCGTGAATATTGTGCCCGGCGGCCTGAGACATCGGCACGGTGATAATATCCGGCGACTGCTCAACCTTGACGTACCAACGCTGCGGATGAGGCGCAAAAAATGTCAGACCTTCGCCTGCAAAGTGTTCATTTAGATCGATGCATAGTTCCATCGCATCCGCTAAACTCACCTCTACCTCAGGCAGCAGCACCACTTGTTCACGCTGCAAACGTAAATGCACCGGATCGGCGCGTAGCCAACAGCCCTCCCCTAGGCCATCGTATACTGCCGAAACCTGTGCAACCGTCGTATCGCTACCGCTTGAAATTAATCCGCAGAGCGTATCCTCCAGCGAAACCATTTGATTTGTTTCACTTTTTCCGCGTGACAATATTCTTTCCAGCGCAGGCAGGTGTAAGCCTGCACACACCTCAGCAGCAAACTCCGTGGGCAGGAACAAATCGGTGATAACCAGATGGACACTTTTCATAGGCCAAGTTTAACCCAGATTACCCGTGCATCGGCCAAATACCCCATTGCAAAACTCCGTAGCCAATACCCCCTATCACTCAGCGCTTCTGAAACCGCCACCGGCGAGGTTGTCAAAGCGGGTGAATTCACCACGGAAGGCCAGCGCCACGGTGCCGATCGGGCCGTTACGCTGCTTGCCGATGATGATCTCCGCCGTCCCCTTGTCCGCCGTATCCTTGTTGTAGACTTCGTCGCGGTAGATAAACAGGATCAAATCGGCATCCTGCTCGATCGCGCCGGATTCGCGCAAGTCGGACATCACCGGACGCTTATTGGGACGCTGCTCCAGACTACGGTTCAACTGCGAGAGCGCCATCACCGGGCATTGCAATTCCTTCGCCAGGCTCTTCAAACCGCGCGAGATTTCAGAAATTTCCGTGGCGCGGTTCTCACTCGCCTTACCCGCATTTGAACTCATCAGTTGCAAGTAATCCACCACGATCAAACCCAGTTGACCGTGCGAGCGATGCAAGCGACGCGCACGTGCCCGCAAGTCCAGCGACGACAAGGCCGCCGACTCATCGATGAACAAGGGCGCATCATTCAGCCTACCCAGCGCATGGGTTAAGCGCCCCCAGTCATCGTCCTGCAACTTGCCTGAACGCAGATCGTGCTGATTCAACTTACCGACCGATCCCAACATACGCATGGCGAGCTGCGCCGCGCCCATTTCCATACTGAAAATCGCCACCGGCAGTTTGCTGTCCAGCGCGATATTTTCCGCGATATTGATCGAAAAAGCCGTCTTACCCATACTCGGACGCCCCGCCACGATGACCAGATCGCCTGGCTGCAAACCGGATGTCATCTTATCCAGGTCGGCAAAGCCGGTCGGCGTGCCGGTCACATCGCTGGTGTTGTCGCGACCGTATAGCGTTTCGATGCGCTCGACCACCTGAGTGAGCAAAGGCGGCATGGACATAAAGCCCTGTTTACCCTTGGAACCCGCCTCGGCGATCTCAAAAACTTTTCCTTCGGCCTCATCAAGCAACTGCGCGGCATCGCGCCCAGTCGGATTGTAGGCGCTGGCAGCAATCTCTGTACCCACCTCGACCAACTTGCGCATGATGGAGCGTTCGCGCACAATTTCACCGTAACGACGGATATTGGCAGCCGATGGTACGTTCTGCACCAAACTGCCCAGATAAGCCAAGCCCCCCGCCTTGTCCAGTTCATCGCTATTTTCCAGCGATTCGGCCACGGTGATCACATCCACCGGTTTTGCCTGTTCGCTCATGCGCACGATATGACGATAGATCAGCCGATGCTCGCGACGATAGAAATCCTCTTCGCTGGTCAAATCGGCAATTTTATCCAGCGCGGAAGAATCCAGCATCAACCCGCCCAGCACCGATTGTTCCGCCTCAACCGAATGAGGCGGCATTTTAATCTGATCGACTTGTGCGTCTGAATTTGAGAAAGTTTGCATAGCGGGAACCGGAGACTTGCGTAGAGGCGTATTTTACCTTGCCGCTGGGGACTAGGGAAACACTGATTAAATCGTCGAGGAGCGGCCTTTAGCCGCGAGAGAATCGTCGCGGGACGTGGCAATCCAGAATTCTTTTTAAATCAATAGACTGGGTTGCCGCGCGTCGCTCGCAACGACAGAATTTGCGAATAAATAAGCAGTTCATTAGAAATGAAAAAAGGACTGCAAGCAGTCCTTTTTCGTGTTGCCGTGTGACAGTATTGCTTAGTGTTCGCCGAGTACGGAGACAGTGATGTCTACTACTACGTCAGTGTGCACAGCAATGCTCACAGTGTGATCGCCTACATTCTTCAGGTGATCAGTGCGAACTTGTGACTTGTCGATGTCGAAACCAGCAGCAGCCAACGCAGTTGCGATGTCAGCATTGGTAACAGAACCGAACAGGCGACCGTCAACACCCGCTTTTTGCGAGATTTGAACAGTCAAACCAGCCAACTTCTCGCCGCGTGCTTGCGCATCAGCCAGTTTAGCCTGGTCAGCAGCCATAATTTCAGCGCGACGCACTTCGAATTCAGCCATATTAGCTGTCGTAGCGCGCTTTGCTTTTCCTTGTGGAATTAAGAAGTTACGTGCGTAACCATTCTTAACATTAACCACATCACCCAATTGACCCAGATTGGCCACTTTTTCCATCAAAATTATTTGCATGTCCGATACTCCTAGTGCAAATCAGTATAGGGCAGCAAAGCCAGGAAACGTGCACGCTTCACGGCGGTGCTCAATTGACGCTGGTAGCGTGTCTTGGTACCGGTGATACGAGCTGGAATCAGCTTGCCATTTTCAGAAACGAATTCCTTGAGGATATTCACATCCTTGTAATCTACTTCTGCGATCTTCTCGACTGTGAAGCGGCAGAACTTGCGACGCTTGAACAGATTGTTGCGAGAAAAACGCTTCTTTTTGTCATCGGTACTTTTGCCTGATGGACGAGCCATGATGTTCCTTTCACCAAATGTTGATAAGCTTAAATCTTCTGCTGCGCTTGACGCGCTGCAACTCAAATTTAAGCTTCTACGCTTTCTTCCTTAGCCTGAACAACGTCATCGCTCAGAACTGAACGGGATTTCTCTTCCTTCATCATTGCTGATGGGATAGTTACCGCAGTCTTAGTTTTAACGGTCAGATGACGCAGAACTGCATCATTGAAACGGAACGCATGTTCCAGTTCATCCAAAATTTCCTGGTTACATTCGATATTCATCAACACGTAATGTGCTTTGTGAATTTTTTGGATAGCGTAAGCCAGTTGGCGGCGGCCCCAATCTTCCAGACGGTGAATTTGACCGCCCTTAGAAGTGACCAGTGTGCGATAGCGCTCGATCATTGCAGGCACTTGCTCGCTTTGATCTGGATGCACGATAAACACGATTTCGTAATGTCGCATTACATCTCCTTGTGGTTGTAAAAGCCCCCCGCCATGCGAGACGGTGGAGCAAGGCTACTGAACCGACCATCGGTCCAATAGGGGCGCGGATTATATCGCAATATCCCGAATCGTCAACAGATATTCTCGAATATTCAACAGGATGATACGAGTATCGCCAGACAATTAAAGGCTTGCGCCCCTCATAGGCCATATTGTATAGGCCATATGGCCTATTGACCCTCATCCGGCACGTCGTTATGGTATTCCTCGCAAGCCATCCCTGCGACCCAAAGGAGAATTCCATGAAATACGCAAACGTATTGGTATTGATGCGAGGCAATCGTGGCGATGAGGTCGCCCGGCTCAAGGCGGCCTTGCGAAAAACACTGAGTGAGGCAGCGGTCAATTATCCCGGTTTAGCCGGCAGCAATGAATTTGATGTTGACACGGAAACCGCGTTGCGCACCTGGCAAGCCAGCACAGGCCGGGTGGCGGATGGAATCGCAGGTCCGCTCACACTGAGTGAAGTGGGTATTTTACCCGCCGCGAAGCCGGGTACATGGGTAGACAACAGGATGGTTAGCCAATTGTTTCCCAATACCCGCAGCTCCAATATAGCCAAAAATTTGCCTTATGTGAGCGCGGCACTGGTCGCCTTCAACCTCACCAGCGTCAACATGATCAGTGCAGCCTTGGCCACGATACGCGCCGAAACCGAAGGGTTTGTACCGATCGCCGAGCTACCCTCGCACTTCAACACGCTACCAGGTCAGGCGGCCTTCAGCGCCTACGAGCACAGAATGGGCAACAGCAATCCGGGCGACGGGGCGCGTTATCGCGGGCGCGGCTACGTACAATTAACCGGACACGACAATTACCAGAAATTTGGCGAACTACTCGATATCCCCCTGACAGACAACCCCGATTGCGCCTGCTCACCGGAAGTCGCCGCCTGTCTACTGGCCGCTTATCTCGACGCAAATCGAGAAAAACTGGAATTAGCACTCAATGATAACGATCTGCAAGCTGCCCGTAAAATCGTCAATGGCGGCAGCAATGGCCTCGTGCGTTTCTCGGAAACCTACACTCATGCACTACAACAGCTAACGGCAACACCGCTTGCCGCTTTAACAGGAGCAGGAACACGCCTTGCGATGCGTCAAACCACCGTGACCTGCGATCCGGAAGACTTGCGCGACCGCCCCTATTTTCCGCCCCCACGCTCACTGCCGGAGCGTTACCCGTCAGACAGCGAAATTCATGCTTTCATCGGCGCTTACAGTCGTGCCGGACTCATACTGAATCAGGGACAGGAAGGTGCTTGCACCGGATTTGGCTTAGCCTGCGTGATCAATTACCTGCACTGGCGTAGGGCTGACATGCCGGACACTCAAGAGCCTGTCAGCCCGCGCATGCTCTACCATTTCGCGCGCCGTTACGACGAATACGAAGGCGAAGACTACAGCGGCTCGAGCTGCCGTGGCGCGCTCAAGGGCTGGCATCACAACGGCGTCTGCCGTGACTCGATGTGGCCTTATCAGGCCGGGAGCGAAGCGCGCCCCAAATCCGGATGGGATCAGGACGCCATCGAGCGCACTTTGGGCGTGTATTACCGGATCGATCTGCACAACATCAGCGACTTGCAAGCAGCCATCATGGAAGTCGGCGCAATTTACGTTTCCGCCTATACCCATACGGGCTGGGAGACACTTGCGACCCGCGACCTGCCGCCCGCCTCTCACACCGATCTGCCGGTGATCGATTACGACGGACATCCAACGCGCAGCGAAGGACACTCCTTCGCCCTGGTAGGCTTTAATCGAACCGGCTTTGTGATACAAAATTCATGGGGATGCCACTGGGGCGCAGGCGGCTTTGCCGTGATCAGTTACGCCGACTGGCTGACTAGCGCAATGGATGCCTGGGTTGCGGCCCTTGGCGTACCGGGCGTGGTATCAGGTCGACTGATCGGCAATGACAGAAGCGACACTGGCACCGCGAGTACGACCCACACAAACTGGTGGGACGAAACCACGGCTTATCAGCACAGCATCGTGCTGGGCAACAACGGCCGCGTCAATCAGTTTGACAAGCTGGACGGCATCACCCGCACCCTGCAGCATCAGGCCTGCGTACTGCCAGACATTTGGTTCAGAGCAAATCCGCAGCACACGACTAAACGCATCGCAATTTATGTCCACGGCGGACTCAACAGCGAAGCCTCAGGCATCGAGCGGGCGCGGGCGATGGGGCGATATTTTGTCGGCAACGGCTGCTACCCGCTGTTTCTGGTATGGAAGAGCGGCCTGTTCGAATCCCTTGCCGACATTCTGAAGGAAAAGACAATGGCAAACAAAGTTGAAGGGATACGCGACTGGCTGAACGATAAAGTGAGCGATCCTATCGTAGAAAAAAACATCGGTCGTCCTTACGCGCGTCCCCTCTGGACAGAGATGAAGGAGAATGCGGAACTGGCAGTTGAAAACGGACACGGCGGCGACTTGCTGACCGACGCTTTGCGCTCGCTGGCGGGCAGCTGGGGAGACAACTTCGAACTGCACCTGATCGGCCATTCGGCAGGCTCGATCATGCTGGGTCGATTGCTCAATAATCTGGCACAAAAAGATCTGACCCGCCATATCAAAACCGTCCATCTGTATGCGCCGGCGTGCAGCGTCGCTTTTGCCAATCGCTACTACGCCCCGCACGAAGAGATCATGCAGCGTCTTTATTTGGACATCTTGGCGGATGCACAGGAGCGAGAGGACAACGTGGCGTATATCTACCAGAAATCACTGCTCTATTTTGTCTCCAACGCGCTCGAAGCCGACGCGCACATACCCATCCTTGGTCTTGCCAATGTCTACGATGACCATTTCAACGGCTGGGATGGCACAGCCGCCACGGCAGAAGCACTCGCCAACTGGCGCAACGCGGTGGAGATCAGCCAATTGAACGAACGACTCACCCTCCATGATGAGAAAAAATTTACCACCCGGATGGGGGTTCAGGAAAAAACAGAAACCCCATCACATGGCGGCTTTGACAACAATATCGAGGTGATCAGTAAAACCCTGGAGCGGATTACCGGCGCCCCGCTCACCCTGCCGGTCGATGATCTGGTGGGGTTTTAGAGATGCGCCGAGGAGATACAGATATTTTTCGTCACCCCTGTACCGGCGGGAATACAACGCCTAGCTATCCGAAATAATGGACCGCGTATTACGTAAAAAGGTCGCCCCCCCCCTCTTTTGCATGCCATCGAGATTCAGATTGATCTATTCGAATTTGGTATGTTGCGCCGACACCGGTCTATTAATAAGCTGCTCGCCCTCCCCTGCAGGCAATACTTCTTCAAAAACAGCATCGCTATTCCGGCTTTACCGCAAAAGTTTCTTCGAAGGAGACTAGCTCGCCAGATTGCGAACCATCATATCCGGCCAGTGCATCGACCGCATGTCGAAACGCAACACTCTGCATGATATTGCTCACCGACTTGAGCAGACTTAGCTTCAGTGCACTGCTTTTACAGGCGAAAATGTAGTTCTCACTCGCTAGCGGAATAAAGTCCAGATCAAAACGGCGCGCGGCAGTCTCGACGCCGAATCCGACATCGGCCATATTGCTAGCCACAAAGGCCGCGACGGCGGAGTGGGTAAATTCAGCACTGTCATAATCGGTGATTTTTTTTGTACAAATTTGCGCCTTAGCTAGCAGCAGTTCCAGCAGTATTTTGGTACCCGATCCGGTTTGCCGGTTCACGAAACGCAGGTCCGCACGCTGCAAATCCTGCAAACCCTGTATGTTTTTCGGGTTGCCTTTTGCGATAAACAACCCTTGTGTCCGGCACGCTAAATGGATCAACGTATGTTCCCCGGGAACCAGCCACTTCAAATAGGGCTCAGCCGCATGCCGAAATTCACCGACCGGCACATGAAATCCGGCCAACTCACATTCATCATGAGACAGTGCCGCCACCCCTTCCAGACTGCTCCGATAGTTAATTTCAACGGGGATGTGATGCAGGTTGAGTTGCCGAATCAGCGCATCGACAGCAAAACCATGGGACGCCGTGATACGCAAAGTGCTCGGTTCACTGGTTAAAATAGCTTCGAGTTCCGAAGCAAAACTCTCCAGTATCGGGGTCAGGCGCGCAGCCAGGCGTTTATCCGCCCAAATCAATTTTTCGGCCAGTGGCGTCAGCGTTGTCCCTCTCCCTCTGGATTTATCCAACAGAGGCGCTGAAAATTCTCTTTCAAAATCACGTAACAACCCCCACGCATGTCGATACGACAACTTTGCATTGGCGGCCGCACGACTGATGCTGCCATCATCCCGGATCGCCGTGAGCAATTGCAATAACAAGGGCAGCGAGACAGCCTCACCCTTGCGCCTTTTCAAACTCCATTCCGGTCTAATTTCAAAGCTCATATATGCAAAAATTAACCTATTAATAACAGATAAATAATGTGATACCTTGCACAAATAGTAACAAATCCTGGCAAGCGTACAAAGTATATGTTTTAAATAGCCTATTTAACAAGGAACAGCACCATGAACCTGCCCTGTCATAACGATCCAATTGCTGCGATTATTGCATCGCATCAGCTTATACCCGGCGCACTGCTGCCGATACTGCACGCCATACAGGATGAACTGCGATTCATTCCACCCGAAGCGATAGGCCCGATTGCCAGCGCATTAAACCTGTCCCGCGCCGAAGTGCACGGTGTGATCAGCTTTTACCATTACTTTCTGACCTCGCCGCCTCCCGCGCATCAAATTCACATCTGCTGCGCCGAGGCGTGTCAGAGCATGGGTTCCGAAAGATTAATGCAACACGCCAAGTCGACTGGCGATTTTTCAGTGCATCCGGTTTATTGTTTGGGTCTTTGCGCCAATTCACCCGCGATGATGATAGATGATCAATTGCACGCACGAGTCACACTCGATAAATTCGACCGGTTAACAGAAATGCTAGGAGATCAGTCATGAAGCTATTTGTACCGGGCGATTCTGCTGCACTGGCATTGGGCGCTAACGAGCTGACCGCCGCGATCGCCGCCGAGGCCGATCGACGCCATATCGACATCACGCTGGTGCGCAACGGATCGCGCGGCATGCTATGGCTGGAACCGATGCTGGAAGTCTCCACGCCGGAAGGTCGTATCGCCTACGGTCCGGTTGAAACGACCGACGTGGTATCGCTATTCGATGCGGACTTTCTCCATGGCGGCGCACATCACCTTAGACTGGGATTTACAGAAGAACTGGATTTTCTTAAAAAACAGGAAAGGCTTACCTTTGCGCGCGTCGGCATCACCGATCCGCTCTCTCTGGAAGATTACCTGGCACACGAAGGCTTTGTTGGCTTACAACAGGCGCTCAGCATGCCAGCTGCCGCCATCGTGCAACAGGTGACAGACTCCGGTTTGCGCGGACGCGGCGGTGCTGCCTTTCCCACCGGCATCAAGTGGCAGACGGTATTAAAAACCCAAGCGGATCAAAAATACATAGTGTGCAATGCAGACGAAGGCGATTCGGGCACCTTCGCCGATCGTATGCTGATGGAAGGCGACCCGTTTGTGCTGATCGAAGGCATGACTATCGCGGCACTGGCCGTCGGTGCGACCATGGGCTACCTCTATGTCCGCAGCGAATATCCTCATGCAATCCATATATTAAATAAGGCGATTGAAATCGCTCGCGAAGCCGGATACCTGGGCCGCGACATTGCAGGTTCAGGCAAAACATTCGAACTTGAAGTGCGCAAGGGTGCCGGCGCCTATGTGTGCGGCGAAGAAACCGCTTTATTGGAAAGTCTGGAAGGACGGCGCGGCATCGTGCGCTCAAAGCCGCCGCTGCCGGCCATCACGGGTTTATTCGGCAAACCCACCGTCATCAACAATGTGATTTCGCTAGCCTCTGTCCCTATCATCATGGCGCGCGGCGCGGCATTTTATAAAGACTATGGCATGGGGCGCTCGCGCGGCACGCTGCCGTTCCAGTTGGCCGGCAACATCAAGCAAGGCGGCCTGATCGAAAAAGCCTTCGGCATCACCCTGCGCGAACTGATGTTTGACTTTGGCGGTGGCAGCATGACAGGCCGCGCGATCAAGGCAGTCCAGGTAGGCGGCCCCCTGGGCGCTTATCTCCCTGAGTCGCAATGGGATACACCGATGGATTACGAAGCCTATACCGCGCTTTGGGCTGTATTGGGTCACGGCGGTATCGTGGTGCACGACGACACGGCCAATTTATCTCATCTTGCCCGCTACGCGATGAAGTTCTGCGCGATCGAATCCTGCGGCAAATGCACGCCCTGCCGCATCGGCTCGACGCGCGGCGTAGAAGTCTTGGACAAGATCATCAACGATCAGGACAAAACCGCTCAATTGGAACTATTAACCGATTTGTGCGACACCATGCTGCACGGCTCGATGTGCGCGATGGGCGGCATGACGCCTTATCCGGTGCTGTCGGCACTAAAACATTTTCCACAGGATTTCGGCCTGACCGATACAGGAGCTCAACATGCTTGATACCCCTAAAGACCACGGCACCCCGCGCCGTATTTCAGAACAGGAAGTCACTCTTGAAATAGACGGTATGCAGATCACCGTCCCGGCCGGCACCTCGATCATGCGTGCCGCCTCCGAGGGCGGCGTGAACGTACCGAAACTCTGTGCAACCGACTCACTGGAACCGTTCGGCTCCTGCCGTTTGTGTCTGGTCGAAATCGAAGGACGCAGAGGCTACCCCTCCTCCTGCACAACACCGGTGGAATCCGGTATGAAGGTACGCACCCAGACTCCAAAATTGCAATCTTTGCGGCGCGGCGTGATGGAACTTTACATCTCCGACCATCCACTCGACTGCCTGACTTGCCCAGCCAATGGCAACTGCGAGTTGCAGACCATGGCAGGTGTCACCGGATTGCGCGAAGTGCGTTATGGCTACGAGGGAGAAAACCATCTCGACCTCAAAAAAGATGAATCTAATCCTTATTTTACCTATGATGCCTCGAAGTGCATCGTATGCAACCGCTGCGTGCGCGCCTGCGAGGAAACTCAGGGAACCTTTGCACTGACCATCTCAGGGCGCGGTTTCGACTCACGCGTGTCAGCGGGAACCGATCAGCCCTTCATGGAGTCCGATTGCGTCTCCTGCGGCGCCTGCGTGCAGGCCTGCCCCACCGCCACCTTGCAGGAAAAATCCGTCATTGCCATCGGCCAGGCCGAGCACAGCGTGGTGACAACCTGCGCCTATTGCGGCGTGGGCTGTGCATTCAGTGCCGAAATGAAGGGCAACGACGTAGTCCGCATGGTGCCGTACAAGGATGGGCAAGCCAACGAAGGTCACTCCTGCGTCAAGGGACGCTTCGCCTGGGGCTATGCAACACACAAGGACCGCATCACCAAACCGATGATACGCAGCCGCATCACCGATCCATGGCGCGAAGTATCCTGGGCCGAGGCGCTCGATTACGCCGCTTCAGAATTCAAACGCATCCAGCTAAAACATGGGCGCGACTCAATAGGCGGAATCGTCTCCTCCCGCTGCACCAATGAAGAAGGCTATCTGGTACAAAAACTGGTTCGCGCCGCCTTCGGCAACAACAACGTGGATACCTGCGCGCGGGTTTGCCATTCGCCGACAGGTTACGGACTAAAGCAAACTCTGGGCGAATCCGCCGGCACGCAGACCTTCAAATCGGTCGAACACAGCGATGTCATCCTGGTGATCGGCGCGAATCCGACCGATGCCCATCCGGTGTTTGCCTCGCGCATGAAAAAACGCATCCGGGAAGGCGCAAAATTGATCGTTATCGATCCGCGCAAGATCGAACTGGTAAGTTCACCGCATATCAAGGCGGCTTATCATCTACCTCTCAAACCCGGCACCAATGTCGCCATGCTCGCAGCCCTCGCCCATGTGATTGTCACCGAGGGTTTACTTGCTGAGGAATTTATCGCATCACGCTGCGAAGACCACTCGTTCAACCAATGGCGGGAATTTGCTTCACAAGCTGAAAACTCACCCGAAGCAATGCAGGCAGTCACCGGAGTATCAGCCGAACTCGTGCGCGGTGCGGCACGCCTGTATGCGACCGGTGGCAACGCTGCGATCTACTACGGATTAGGGGTCACCGAACATGCACAGGGTTCGACCGCCGTGATGGGCATCGCGAATCTGGCGATGGCGACTGGCAATATTGGCCGCGAGGGCGTCGGCGTCAATCCCTTGCGCGGGCAAAATAATGTACAAGGCTCCTGCGACATCGGCTCCTTCCCGCACGAACTGCCCGGTTACCGCCATGTATCGGACACCACGACCCGCCATTTATTCGAACAAGCATGGGGCGTTGAGATTCAGTCCGAACCTGGTTTGCGCATTCCGAACATGTTTGATGCGGCATTAGACGGCAGTTTCATGGGATTGTATTGCCAGGGGGAGGATATCGTTCAGTCCGACCCGAACACGCAACATGTCACCGCCGCGCTCTCGGCGATGGAATGCATCGTGGTACAAGACATTTTTCTCAATGAAACCGCTAAATATGCGCATGTTTTTTTGCCCGGCTCCTCCTTCCTGGAAAAGGACGGCACCTTCACTAATGCGGAACGGCGCATCTCACGGGTACGCAAGGTCATGCCACCCATGGCCGTTTACGCCGATTGGGAAGTCACGGTACAACTGTCAAATCGTCTGGGTTACCCGATGGATTACACCCATCCGGGTCAAATCATGGATGAAATCGCGCGTCTGACCCCCAGTTTTACCGGAGTAAGTTACGCGAAACTGGAAGAGATGGGCAGCATACAGTGGCCCTGCAACGAAGCAGCACCGCTGGGCACCCCTATCATGCACGTTGACCAGTTCGTGCGCGGCAAGGGGAAATTCATCATCACCCGCTATGTCGCCACCGATGAGAAGGTCACAAAAAAGTATCCACTCATCCTCACTACCGGGCGCATCCTGTCTCAATACAACGTGGGCGCGCAGACGCGGCGCACAGAGAACGTGCAGTGGCATGAGGCGGATGTGCTGGAAATACATCCGCATGACGCTGAAGATCGCGGCATACAGGACGGCGGCCAAGTCCTGATACGCAGCCGTTCAGGCGAGACTGTCCTGCGCGCCAAACTCACCGAACATATGCAAGCGGGCGTGGTTTACACCACCTTCCACTTTCCCGAATCGGGTGCCAATGTCATCACTACCGAGAACTCTGACTGGGCGACCAATTGCCCGGAATACAAGGTCACTGCGGTAGAAATCAAAGCGGTAGCAGAGACTTCAGGCTGGCAACAAAATTACTCGCGATTCACCCTGAACCAGCAGGCTTTGCTAGATCAGGCCAAACCGGTTTAAGACCATGGCGCTCACCCTGAAAATAGATGCAGAGGAAATGGCCTGCGTCTCGCAACAAACAGTCGACCGCTGGCGGGATGCGGAATGGACCAGCGCGCCGGACTACATCGCAGTTGAGGTACCGGTCGCGCTGGAGTTCAACGGCATCTCGCATGCGGTGATGCTGGCGACCCCCTCTGATCTGGAGAGTTTTGCGCTGGGCTTCGCCCTCAGCGAAGGCATCGTAACCCGACCCGCCGATTTTCGCAGCGCCGAGGTCGAAGAAAGCGAACGCGGGGTCACCGTGCATTGCCAGATATCCAGTCAAGCTTTCATGAACCTCAAACAACGCAGACGCAACCTGACTGGCCGCACCGGCTGCGGGCTATGCGGGGTGGAGAGTCTGGATCAGGTCATCAGGGAACTGCCCCGGGTCCCACCAGGGGGCGTCATTTCCGGACTATCCCTGCGCGCCGCGCTGGATGAGCTCAACAAGCGGCAACCGCTGGGCAACCTGACCGGCGGGATGCACGCGGCGGCCTGGAGCAACAGCACCGGCCAGTTACAAATCGTCTGTGAAGACGTGGGACGCCACAACGCACTCGATAAACTGATAGGCCGAATGACTGAACGGAATTTAAGTTTTCAGGATGGCTTTTTATTGATCACCAGTCGGGCCAGCGTCGAAATGGTTCAGAAAGCCGCCACCCTGGGGATTTCCTGTTTAATCGCCATTTCCGCCCCCACCGCACTCGCGGTTGAAACCGCAAACAACACCGGCTTGACGCTGATCGCCTTTGCCAGAGGCAACAGCTTTGTGCTGTACACGCATGCCGGAAAAATCGACACGAGGCCACTATGGACATGAATAATCTGATACACATGGCGAATAAAATCGGCATTTTTTTCGAATCTCAACCTGATCACGACGAGGCACTAAAGGGTATCGCAGCACACATACATAGTTTTTGGGCGCCGCGAATGAGAATACAATTACTTGAATATATTGATCAAAATGAAGTTACATCGTTAACCCCTATCGTTCTTTCGGCCATAAACCGACACCGCAACGATTTACAGCCTCACCCCTGAATGCTATTTTAAAAAGGAGAGTCGTAATCACGATCCGCTGCTGACATACCCACAATAATTCATAAAACACTAAGGAGGAGACGGATTATGTCCGATATCACGAGTTCAACTAAAGGTGGTTTTCTGTCAAGAGAACGCACCGTTGCAAAAGCAGGTTTTAACCGATGGCTGGTTCCGCCAGCCGCTCTGGCGATTCATCTATGTATAGGCATGGCCTACGGATTCTCGGTGTTCTGGTTGCCGCTCTCGCGCGCCATCGGCATTACCGCATCCGTTGAATGCGCCAAGGATATTGGATTTTTTGAGCAGATGTTTAGCACCAGTTGCGACTGGAAAATTTCCATGCTGGGCTGGATGTACACGCTGTTCTTCGTTTTCCTGGGCTCCTCCGCCGCCATCTGGGGTGGCTGGCTGGAAAAGGCCGGACCTCGCAAGGCGGGTATCGTATCGGCATTCTGCTGGTGTGGCGGACTGGTCATTTCGGCGATCGGTGTACACATGCACCAGATCTGGATGCTCTGGTTAGGTTCCGGCGTAATCGGTGGTATCGGTTTAGGTCTGGGCTACATCTCACCCGTATCCACCCTGATCAAATGGTTTCCAGATCGTCGCGGTATGGCGACCGGTATGGCGATAATGGGTTTCGGTGGCGGTGCCATGATAGGCGCACCGCTGGCTGCTAAACTAATGGCTCATTTCGCCACCCCCACCTCAGTCGGCGTGATGGAAACCTTCCTCGCCCTGGCCGCCATCTATTTCGTGTTCATGATGGCCGGTGCTTTAGGTTATCGCGTACCGGCAGAAGACTGGAAACCGGCTGGCTGGACACCGCCTCCCAAGACCAAAAATGCCATGATCACCGATAATCATGTGCATCTGGATACCGCCTGGAAGACCCGTCAGTTCTGGCTGGTATGGGGTGTACTTTGCCTGAACGTGACAGCCGGGATCGGTATCATCGGCATGTCTTCACCGATGTTGCAGGAAGTCTTCGGTGGCAAACTGATCGGCGTCGATGTTGCATTCAACGACCTGACCGCCGCACAAAAAACCGCTATCGCAGCGGTAGCGGCAGGCTTCACCGGACTGTTGTCATTGTTCAACATCGGCGGTCGCTTCTTCTGGGCCTCGTTATCCGACAAACTTGGACGCAAGGCGACCTACTACACCTTCTTCCTCTTGGGCTTCGTCTTGTACGCCAGCATCCCGTCAACCGCCCATGCCGGTAGCCAGGCGCTGTTCGTCGCCTTCTTCTGCATCATCCTGTCGATGTACGGCGGCGGTTTTGCAACGGTTCCCGCTTATCTGGCTGACATGTTCGGCACCAAGTTTGTCGGCGCAATTCACGGCCGTTTGCTGACCGCCTGGTCTGCCGCCGGGGTGTTCGGTCCGGTACTGGTCAACTACCTGCGCGAATACCAGCTCGATCACGGCGTAGCAAAGGCCGATGCTTACACCATCACCATGTACATCCTGTCTGGATTGCTGGTAGTGGGTTTCATCTGCAACTGGATGGTCAAACCGGTCGCTGAAGAGCACCACATGAAGCCTGAAGAAGTGGCCGAAGAAAAGAAGATCGCCGATGATACGCATCAGCATTTCGGCGCAGACGTTTCTGCACTGGCCACTGAAGTCACCCATTCTGGCATTGTCGCACTGGCATGGCTGGCAGTCTGGATTCCGCTGGGCTGGGGCATCTGGATGACCGCACAGAAAGCTTTGATTTTATTCAAATAATTTCAGAGCAATGAAATAGCTTGCCCAGTCTGAGCAAGCAAGAGGGGATGAAGAAATTCATCCCTTTTTTTTCGGTCTATATCCGCATCAACCTTAAAACCGCAGTTTAAGCCACAGAGTTCACAGAGAATGACTGAGACTTTCCGCTTTTTACCTAATCACCCGGACGGTGACTGGAAAATTTCACATAACCGTTGTTTTTACTCAATGATCTCTGTGTTCTCTGTGGCCAAATGTTTTTTTTAGGATCAACGGCTATAATTGAACTTCATTCAGGTTGCAAGATCAGAGCGATCGCTGCCTAAGTCTATCGTCAGACTGCCACAATATATCCCTAGGTAAAACATGATTAACAAATTGCATACCATCTTAACTGTTGTTGCGCTGAGCACTTTCATTTCATCCGCCCAAGCAGCCAATGACGATTTCAAACTGTGCCGCAAGGTTTTTGCTAATGACACCCCGCCCGTGATGCAGCATCAGGCGAACATGCAGTCACGACCACTGTGCTTCGATGCCTTTGCCGTGATGCATTCGGGTAAGAGTCACACCCCCATTTATGTCGCCGAGCGCCTAAACAGCAATGTATTGCAGGAAGCCAAAAACAACCAGCGCACCAACAAGTTTTTCGCCGATGCCCGCTTGCCGCAAGCGGAACGCGCCGAACTGAATGATTATCATGCTTCCGGATTCGATCGCGGTCACATGGCACCAGCCGGCGATATGGCCACTGACAATTCGATGGCGCAAAGTTTTTCACTGGCGAACATGGTGCCGCAATATCCGGTCAATAACCGCAAAGCGTGGGCTAGCATCGAAAAATCGACCCGAAATTACATCAAACGTGCATCGGGTGATGTGTTTGTGATCACAGGACCGGTATTTGACGGCACGCCGCCAACCATCGGTTCCAACCACGTCTGGATACCCCAGCATTTATTCAAGCTGGTCTACGACCCAGCAGCCAATAAAGCCTGGGTGCACTGGCTGGACAATACAGATGAGGCCCGCGTCGGCAAACCGATCAGCTATGAAGAGCTGGTTAAACGCACCGGGATCGAGTTTCTGCCCAGAAAATCGTAAAACTCGTCAAAAACAACGGGCGGCCAGACTATGCGCCGCTCGCAGAAGTTATCGATGCCGCGACAAATGCTTTTTAGCCTTTTTATTATGCGCAATCTTCAACGCATCAGCCAGTTGAAACACACTCATTGCATAAAAATCACTGTTGTTATAACGCGTGATGACATCAAAATTATTAAAGCCCAGCCAATATTCTTTGCCATCCGTAACCGTATAATCGAGCAAACGCGCAGCTAAATCCTGCTTAATCTTAAACTTAGGGTTCACACCCAATGCCCGCCAATCCGAAAGATTGCGCACCTCTTTACTATTGCCCTCGTAATCAACACTGCCAACCTCAGCCAGCACGGCAATTCGCCCGCCTTTAAGCCATCCGTAAGCTTTGAGATAATTCCCGATACTACCGATGGCATCAACCGGTTCATTCAACAGATCGGTCTTGTGATTTCCATTGAAATCAACCGCATATTTCCGGTAGCTGCTAGGCATAAACTGCGGTATCCCCATCGCGCCGGCATAAGAACCGCGCACGGCCAGTAAATCGAACTGTTGCTCACGCGCCAGCAACAGGTAATTTTCCAGTTCATCGCGGAAAAAATCCGCCCGGCGCGGGTAGTCAAACGCCAGCGTGCTCAGCGCATCCACAATGCGATAGTGTCCGGCATTTTCCCCGTAGAGGGTTTCCACGCCGATCAGGGCAACGATGATTTCCTGAGGCACGCCATATTGTTTCTCCGCGCGCGCCAAGGTGTGCTGATATTTCTTCCAGAACACCAAACCGGGTTTAATACGGGCTTGATTCACGAAGGCCGCACGATATTCCAGCCAGGGCTTTTTCGTTGACGGGAGTGAAATGGCCTCGATGATGGAAGGTTTATGATTTACCTGTTCAAACAGGTTCACCAATTCATCCCGATCAAAGTGATGACGCACCACCATTTCATCGATAAAGCCGGGAATACCGGGCAAACTGGCCGAATAAACAGGCAGCGAGACCAGGCAATGGATCAATACAAGTGCAGTCGTGAGAAGTTTTTTCATAGCACACGGATTCTAACCGATGAGCAGGCTCGACAGGGCCGCGCCATTACTGTAAATTTCGTCTTTAATTGATGAATCCTCAGGTGGCCACCATAAACCACCTGACCATCCGCTGACTCTAATTGCTCAAGGCACCGTTATGACTCCTACCACTCAACATCATCGTCTCATTATTCTGGGTTCCGGCCCCGCAGGTTATACCGCTGCCGTGTATGCGGCACGCGCCAATCTGGAACCGGTACTGATCACCGGCATGGCGCAAGGCGGACAATTGATGACGACCACGGAAGTGGACAACTGGCCGGGCGATGTACACGGCGTACAGGGTCCTGAATTGATGGCGCGTTTGCAGCAACACGCTGAACGCTTCAATACACAGATGATCTCCGATCACATCCATACTGCGAAGCTGCAACAAAAGCCGTTTCTGCTAATGGGAGACGAAGCACATTACACCTGTGATGCGCTGATTATCTGCACCGGCGCCTCCGCACAGTATCTGGGACTGCCGTCCGAAGAAGCCTTCATGGGTCGCGGTGTTTCCGGCTGCGCAACCTGTGACGGATTCTTCTATCGAGGTCAAAATGTGGCTGTTATCGGCGGCGGCAATACCGCTGTTGAAGAAGCGCTGTATCTGTCCAATATCGCCAAACACGTGACGCTGGTTCATCGTCGTGAGACCTTCCGCGCTGAACGTATCATGATGGATCATCTGATGGAGAAAGTGACCGAGGGCAAGATCACCCTGCAACTGAACAGTACGCTCGATGAAGTATTGGGCGATGCCAGCGGCGTCACCGGTATGCGCGTGAAAAATGTTCAGAGCGGCGAAAAACAGGATATTGCATTGACCGGCGTATTCATTGCCATCGGTCACAAACCGAATACCGATATTTTCGCGGGCCAGCTTGAGATGAGCAACGGTTACATCACCACGCGTGGCGGTTCGACCGGCAATGCGACAGCAGCCAGCATTTCAGGCGTGTTCGCAGCAGGCGACGTACAGGACCAGATCTACCGTCAGGCCGTCACCAGTGCAGCCACGGGTTGTATGGCTGCCCTTGATGCAGACAAATACCTGGCATCGATCGGTAAGCTGTAAATCCACTAGCCTTGAACGGATGGACAGCGAAGCAAAAATAGATGCGGCGCTGTTCCGTTCTAGCATAGGGAAAGTCACCCCGCTCGCAGAACAAAACCGTATCCCGCATCCCCGCCCCTCGACTCAGGCCAGAGTACGTTCACAAACACTATCGCAGCACATCCCTGACAGCCTGTCCGATCACGCTCCGCAAATTCCGCCCGAGAGTTTTCTGCGCAACGGCCTATCCCGCCTGACCTTACGCAAACTCAAACGCAGCAGCATCGAGGACAGCCTGGATCTGCACGGCTATCAGGGGGATGCTGCGCGACGCTTACTGCTGGAATTTTTGCATGAAGCAGCACAGCATCAGTTGCGCTGCGTGCTAGTGATACATGGCAAGGGAATAAACAGTCCCGGAGGAGAAGCGGTATTGCGTATATTGACTCGAAACTGGCTGACTCAACACCCGCAGGTATTGGCCTTCTGCAGCGCACTACCCGGCACAGGGGGAAGCGGCGCCGTACTGATTTTATTGAAAACTAACTCTTAGACTTGTTACCCATCACGTAGATCAGGTATTCAAAGAACAGCTCACACCATTCCTGATCATTATCTTTCAAGGAATGCAGCAATTTTTTCACCTGAGCGACCGGCCATTTAGCGTCAAACGAGACCAGTTTATTTTCAGGATATTGCCCCAGCGCCTCTTTGAGGCTTTCAGCCAGACCTTTAATGCCGTTGAACATCAAAGCTAAATCCTTATCCGTCGCAACCTCAGCGGTCAGGTCACCGTACATTTTAGGATTTAGTCGAGTGAATTCGATAAATTTGGTGAGTATGTAGAAAAACTCTCCCTTATTATCTGCCGTCACCGCATCGCCCAGCATAAATGGCATCACCGACAACTCCAGCCAATAATAGCCGAGCTTAGGATTACGATGTTTGGAAATCCCCACATAGCCGCTGCGCGCCTGGGCGAGCTTTATGCAATCATCCAGCAGCAACTTTTCAGAAGGACGCGTCGCAATATCCAATCCGGCCAGACAATCGGGTTTTATCAGAAAAAAATCGGGCACTTCCTCATAAACCTTGCCTGAGCGGTTGTGCGCGCGATAGTACAGATTGAGCACTTCCAACGCCAACCCGGCATTCTTTTCCGTGTCGTGGTAATTTCGTTGTCCATGAACGACTGACTTTCCCTGCTGCATAATGCCCCCTGATTTTGTACTATTTTTATGTTGAGCATAATAACCGGAATCTGTAAGACTTGTGACACATTAACACTGGAATTTGCCAGCTTTTCCATTTCAGCTTCGCCCAGGACTACGCCGTGACCACCTCGTCACGCATGCGCAATGCCGCCTCTATATCCACCGATACCACTTTCGACACACCTTTTTCCTGCATAGTCACGCCGATCAACTGCTGCGCCATTTCCATGGCTATCTTGTTGTGACTGATGAAGACGAATTGAGTATGCTCAGCCATTTTTCTGATCAGCGCACACAAACGCTCCGTATTGGTGTCGTCGAGCGGCGCATCCACTTCATCGAGCAGGCAAAACGGTGCCGGATTAAGCCTGAAAAGTGAAAAAATCAGCGCAATCGCAGTCAGCGCCTTTTCCCCGCCCGACAACAAATGAATGGAACTGTTCTTCTTACCGGGTGGCTGCGCCATCACCTGAAAACCGCTGTCCAGTATCTCCTCGCCGGTTATCACCAGCTTTGCCTCGCCGCCGGCAAACAGCACCGGGAACAATTCGGCCAGTTGCTCGTTAACCTTGTGGTAAGTGTCCATCAACAGATCGCGCGACTCGCTGTCGATATGGCGGATCGCCTCCTCCAGCGTGGCCATCGCCTGCTGCAAATCCTGCGCCTGCGCGTCCAGATAGGTTTTACGCTCGGTCGCAGCATTTAACTCGTCGAGAGCGGCCAGATTCACCGCACCCAATTCATCGATCTGTTTATTCAATCGATTCAATTCGTTCTGCAAGCTGGCCGGTTTCGCCGATACCAGCAGCGGCACCAGTTCAGTTTCATCAACCTCCTGCAATTTTTCCGCCCACTGCTCGTAATACAGTCGCGCTTCCTGCTCTTGCAGCGCCAGCGAGCTTGAGCTTTCGCGCAGACCATTGAGTTGATGTTCACAAGATAACCGCGCCTGCTCTGCCTGCTGCAACGAGGCCGTCGCACCCTCCAGCTCGTTTCGCGCATCAGCCAGCGCCTGCTCGGCAAGCTGACGTGTATGCAGTGCATCCTGCAATGCCAGCTGTGCCAATTCATCGACACTACCGGATAAATCCATGCGCAATTGAGCCAGATTTTCCTCCGACTGCATCAGCGTCTCGGCGATCAGCGCGATCGTTTGATGCAGATCGGTGATTTTATCCTGACAGGTGCGGGTAAAAAATTGCGCTTCGCGCAGCGCATGTTGCGCCTGCTGTGCGCGCTCCCGCTGTTCGCGCAGCAACTTCTCTTCTCCTGCCATCTGGTGGCGCGACGCCTCCAATTGCAAATGAAAACCCTCAACCTCTTCGTGCACGATATCCATCTGCATGGTGATCTCTTGCCGCTGTTCCTGCTCCATCGCAAGCTGCGACTCAACATCCCGCAATTCCTGCGCGATCTGCAAGCCGCGCCCAGTGCTGCGCTCCTGCTGAGCGGTGAGTTTGAGTATCTGCAACTGCAACGCATGTCCGCGCCGCTGAAGCTCGGCAATAGCACTGCGCAAAGGCGGAATCTGCACCTCTATCTCGCGGCAATCTTGTTCCGTTTGTACCAAAGACGCCTTACAATCTATAACTATTTGATTATTTTCGATTAATTCAATATCCAACTGCTCGATCTCGCGCTGCCGGGTCAGCACACCGTGCAACTGTCCGTCAGGCGCATGAAACAACACACTGTGCAAACCGATCAGATGTCCTTCAGGGGTAACAAACCAGCCGCCGACAGGCAAATCTTCGCGCCTGCGATACGCTGTCGCCACATCTTCCACGGCAAAAATATTTGCCAGCCACTCGTACAGCGCGGGCCACACCTGATGGTTGTGGCACTCAACGTAAGCTAACAAGGGTTGCAGGTCGGAATTTATCCCGACATCCGGCAACTCACCCGGCTCAAACAATGCCAGACGCGCGGGCGGTACATAACCGAGTGCATCTGCCAGCGCCGGCAAGGCCAGTGCATTCAAGCGCTCGCGCAACACCGCCTCCAGTGCATTTTCCCAACCGCTCTCGATGCGTATCGATTGCCACAAACGCGGCAACTGATCCAACTGATGTCGTTTCAGCCATTCCTGCAAAGGTTTATCGTTATCCAGTTGTCGCTGCATAGCCTGCAAGGCATGCAACCGCGCCTCAGTCTTGATCTGCTGGCGCTCATGCTGCTGCAACAAGGCTCGCTGCTGCGCTCGCCGCACCTCCGCTTCCGGCAATTGTTCCTGCAACAGGGCTAGCTGTTCCTGTTGCTCTGCCTGCTGCATCTCAAGTTCAGCCGCCTCTTCCCCCGCCTGTTGCAAGGCATCGTGATCGGGAGGTGGCAACGCATCCTTTTCCTGCACCAGACGCTGACGACGATTTTCCAGTTGGGCAATATTGCGCTGCAAATTTGCGCTCTGCGTTTGCGCTAACTGCAACTGCTGTTGCAACTTTAACTGTTCGCGCTGCTGTGCGTTGTATCGCTCCTGTGCCGCGCGCGCTGCCGCTTCGGCCTGTGGCAGATTTTCACCCTCGGCTTCGGCACGCTCGGCAGCAGCGTCTAGTTTATAACCTGCCTCTTCCTGCTGGCGCTGCCAATCTTCCAGCGTACGCTGCGCGGTATTGCGCTGCTGCATCTGTTGTTCGATCTGGCGCTCGGTATTGGCAATCTGTTGCGCGACGCGCTGTTGCTGCTGGGCTGCCTGTTTGATTTGTAATTCGAGCTGGGCGATTTGCGCGTTGGCACTGTATAACTCGCCCTGTTTCGCATGCAGCGCATCGGATAACTGATAATGCCGGCTACGTCCCGTTTCCAGCTGACTTTCAATCTCGCGCAAGCGTGCGGTTTGCGCCTCCACCTCGATACGCGTCTGGCCGATATTTTGCGTAAAACCGTCGCGCGACAGCGCCGCTTCCTGTTTTTTAACCAGCCAGAGCAAATGCTGCGCGGTATTGCGCCGAACTTCCAGATCACGGAACTGACGCGCCACTTCCGCTTGCGCACTCAGTCGCTCCAGTTGTGTGTCCATTTCCAGCAGAATATCGCCGATACGCAGCAAATTATCGCGGGTATCGTTCAGGCGCAACGACGTCTCGCGGCGACGCTCGCGATAACGTGACACCCCAGCCGCCTCCTCCAAAAACACCCGCAATTCTTCGGGCTTGGCCTCGATGATGCGCGAGATCATGCCCTGCTCGATGATCGCGTAGGCGCGCGCGCCCAGCCCCGTCCCTAAAAAGATATCGGTGATATCGCGGCGTCTGACCTTTTGATTGTTGATGTGATAGCTGGACTCGCCGTTGCGCTGCAAAATCCGCTTGATGGAAATCTCGGCGAAGCTGGCCCACTGACCGGCAGCCTTTCCCAGCGCATTGTCAAACACCAGTTCTACACTGGCGCGCGCCACAGGTTTGCGTTTACCCGAGCCGTTGAAAATCACATCCTGCATCGATTCACCGCGCAGCGCCGAGGCCTTTGATTCGCCCAGCACCCAGCGCAGCGCGTCGATGACATTCGACTTGCCGCAGCCGTTCGGACCAACTACACCAACGATCTGCCCGGGCAGCTCGATGTGTGTCGGATCGACGAAGGATTTAAATCCGGCCAACTTGATTTGTGAAAGACGCAATTTAACTGCCGCAACGATATAATGGCCGCCATCTTAACCGAAGCGAGACCGCTGACCAAATGACGACCCAAGCTAGCAAGACCCTGGAAACCTTCCCGAACCCCAATTCACGCCGCGATTACCATATCCATATGGAGATCCCTGAGTTCACCTGTCTGTGTCCCAAGACCGGCCAACCCGATTTCGCTACGCTGATTCTGGATTACATCGCCGATGAACAGTGCGTGGAACTGAAAAGCCTGAAACTGTATATGTGGTCATTCCGCGAAGAAGGTCATTTCCATGAAGACGTCACCAACCGCATTCTGGACGACCTAGTCGCCGCCACTAAACCGCGCTTCATGCGCCTGACCGCAAAGTTTTACGTACGCGGCGGCGTCTTTACCAACGTAATTGCCGAACACCGCATGGACGGCTGGCAGCCCGCCCCTTTTGTTGAACTGAGCCAGTTTGGCAGCCAGTCGAATACGCGCGGCTAACTCACCGCTTTAATTTCCGCGAAACGCACGAATTTTCGGCTATTTGCATTCCGATGTTGGAAACCAGGTTTCAATTGCACATTGACAGGGAGCCGTTTTATGCAAAACATGGTTCTCTGACACGGAAAGCCAACGCCCCGTTGCGTGCCAAATAGGGCTTTGGCGACAATGACTGCAATGCAGCAATAGCCGACCATTGGTGTGATATAACAACGGTCGGTTGTGTGCAGACCGTTAAATTGGCAAAAATAGATTGTGCGGATGATCTGACATTTTCTCAAAACCATATTGCAAATAGAAATCGATAGCTGACGATTTTGCATTGATCAGCAAACCGACGCCACCGATTTCCGTTGCGATACGTGTCACCCTGTCTATTGCATCGAAGAGCATAAACTCGCCAATTCGTTTGCCTTGGTGATTTCTTGCAGTTGCCAGTCTGCCCAGACGAAATACAGGCACTCTTTCTGGTAAGCGTTTCCTGGTATGCAAGGGCAGATCTGCATTGATGACTTCAGCAAGATTAATCGCGTAGAAGCCCATTATTTCGGTGCTTGATTCATCGGCAGCGACAACAAAAGTCGAAGAAACACCTTTTTCCTTATGTTGCCTCGCTACCTGCGCCAGCCAGCGATTTAAATCAGCGTCACCGCAATCAAAAGATTTTTTATCATGCTCGTTATTGAGTGGCAGAATCAGCATCGCTCTTCACCCTCAAATAGCGTGTTTGCGCAGACAAAAACTTTTCGTTGCGTGGCGGCGGATTATCGATTAAATCCAGCAATCGCAAAGACTCCCGGCGTGACAGCACAATTGTCGATTCACTTTCAATCACTTTCTCTGCCTTTTCCAATGCTGCCTGCACGACAAATTGATTCATCGTAGCGCCCACAATGTCAGCGGCCATTTGCAACGTTTCTTGCACATGGTCAGTGATTCGCGTGGTGAGACGTTTTCCGGTTTGAGCTAGCATGGCTATACCCCGAGCAAATAGTGAGGCTCGAACTATAAAATACTGGCGTCATTTTGTCACCATAAAATCATTTTTCTGCTTCAAAAAATTACCACCGTTGAATGTAACGGGTGAAATATGGCTGATGTAATTATTCAACTTTGACCGTTAGTTTGACGGCCAGATGTCAGCAACGGTCGTTCAAATCCTGACAGGAGGCTCAGTATCGATGCTGTCGCTGGTTACCAACAACAGAATGTCTCTTGTCAGACTTCAGCTGAATTGGTTGCTGAAATCTTCGCCATCCAACCCCAGATTGCAAATAGTCGAATTTTCAAATGAGTTCATGTGCTTCGCGACTCAGTCGATGTCCCGCACCACGCGTGCACCGTAATAGAGAAAAGATAACACGCCCCAGAACACCTTGACTCTGGCATCGGCCCGCATGAAACTGGGGTTGTAGCCCCATGAACCACCGCGCATCACCCGGTTTCCGCATTCCGCACTGCCATAGGCCGAACCATCAGCAGGTGCACCGCTGTAATTCTCGTGCCAGCAATCGGCCACCCATTCCCAGACATTGCCCTGCATGTCATACAAGCCGAACGGGTTAGGCGGGAATTGTCCCACCGGCGCGGTGTACATCCACTGATCACGACCTGACACTACCCCTGAAGGGAACCAGCCGGGCTGCCCGTCTCCGTAATTTGCGTATTCGTGACTGGACTCGTTACCCCACCAGTAAAGCGTATTGCTACCTGCACGGGCGGCATATTCCCACTCTGCCTCGGTCGGCAGACGGTAATGCCGGCCGGTTTGCTCGCTTAACCATTGCAAATAGGCGGTAAGTGCGTCCCATGAAATCCTGATCGCTGGGCGGCGACCGCGTCCCCAATCATGGTCCGACAGCAGCGCCTGCCCCGTCGCGCGTGAAAACCGGTCAAATTCATCGAAAGTAATCTCAAACTTACCTATCGCGAAAGGTTGGGCGATGGTTACTTCATGCACCGGCACACTGCTTTGGGAGTAGCTATCACCGACACCGGCCACATCACCCATCTGAAACTTGCCTGCGGGCAGCACGACCATCTCAGGACCTGGCGAACCATCCTTGAGGGTATCGTTAAACGTACCCCCTGCCACGATTAACTTGCGCGCCTGCATCAGGCGGCCGGCGATTTCCTCCCCCGCAGGGAATACCTGTTGCGCTGCAGCATATTTATCAAGCGCTGCCTTCTTGTCCAGATTTTTCAGGCTCGCATCCCCTTCGGCGAGCAACTGTTCATACTGTTTGCGGTTTTCCTGTTCCCGATTGATCTCTGCTGGCTTCTCAGGCGACGGCTCGGTCGCATTCAGTCTGGCTCTCGACATTGCGGCATATTTACCAGCAGGATACTGTTCAAGATAGGCCGAATAGTCCTCGCGCCGATTGCCTTTTTGCACCTCAGTCCAAAGCGTCGTTTCGCCCTCATCCGCCACAGCCGGTTTGCCTATACCGGCCTTGATAGTGGCCATCAGTACGCGCGCCGGCCCTACAAACCGACCTTTCGGATATTGTTTAAGGTACTCCTGGATAACGTCGGTGTTGTTGCTCAGCCGTGCACTTTCCCATGCATCCTGCTCGATCTCTTCGCGGCTTTTTATTTTCACCACGGCCTGACTGGTCTGTGACGCGCTGCCGGGTTTGAAGTAAAACTCACCGGTCATGGAGGAACTATCCCAAGGCATCTGCGCATCACCACTTTTGGCCGAGACACCCGAACGCACGCGCTTGAAGACAGACTCCAGCGTCAAACCGGGCTCGTTGATCTGTTTGAGCAACTCCTGGGTAAAGAGGCCATTTTTCCCTTCACCATCAGCCGCCGTCCTGCCGGGTGCCGTGGCATAGGCGATGAAGCTGCCTTTGGGCGCATCCATCTGCGCTAACCCTCCGCCTATCTTGCGAAAACTGCGCTCGAAGGGATTGTTGCGACAGGCGTCGAGTATCACGATGCTGACGGGGCTCACCCCCAACTGTTCAAGGACCGTGTCCACACTGACGCTCTCTGAGGCCACCGCTGACTCACTGTCAATCTGCGCATCGACCGGAATAATGTAGTTCCGCCCCTTGACCTGTACGCCGTGACCCGCATAAAAAAACAACGCCACTGTCCCGCCATTAAGCTTGCGACCGAAACTGGTGATGGCGCGATTCATTTCCTTCTGCGTGGCGTCGGTCACTTCGATGACCTGAAAGCCCAACTCGTTCAGCTTATCGGAAATGGCATGCGCGTCGTTAACCGGATTGCGCAGCGCCGGAGCGCCGACATATCGGGCATTGCCGATCACCAGGGCCACGCGTTGCGACTCCTGCTCCCCTTGCACGGCCAGATTGCGCTGCGCCGCCTGAACAGCACCCGCCAAGCCGAGGCTACACAGCAGCGCAGCGATGAAGTTTATATATTTGATTTTATTCAACATATTAAATCCCCATCCAGTTTACCCGGCCGGCCGGGATTGTCAGTAGTTACACAGACTAACTCACCAGCGCAATCGAGATCACATAAGTTTTAACCTTCAAAGGCAACATTTTGCCCATACGCGCGCGTTTGCCAAAATGGCTTTGCAGATCGTTCTCTGACACCCGAAGCTGTTGTTCACGCCCCGCGTCTGTACGAGTAGTGACCAGCAGCTTAGCTTTGCACTCTACCAGTATGGCGGCCAGCGTATCGCCCTCCTCCAAGCCCATCACGATCAAGCCCTTGCCGCCACCGGCTAAGCGTTTCATCTCTGCCAGCGGAAAAGCCAAGAGGCGCCCGGAACGCGTGACCGAGACAACCCATGAATCATCAACAGGTGTAAACAGCAACGGCGGCAGGATTTGCTCCTCACCCTCTATGGTGAGAAATTGCTTGCCCGCTTTGTTACGCCCCGTCATGTCGCTCAGCTTGCAGACAAAACCGTAACTGGCGGTCGTTGCCAGCAACACGTTCTGCTCCAGTGCACCGCAGATCACCTGAGCTATCTTCGCCCCCGCCGCCAGTTCGATCAACGAAGTGAGCGGCACACCGTCCCCGCGACCGCCGGGCAAGGATGACACAGGTAAGCTGCAAACCCGTCCGCGGCTTGTGATGACGATGCACTGATCGGTGCTGCGGCATTCGAATGAAGCGAGCAGACTGTCCCCCTCTTTAAAGGCAACAGCGGACAGATCCAGCCCGTGACCTAAGCGCGTGCGTGCCCAAAATTTAGCGGAAATCAGCACGGTGACCGGTTCATCCACCACCGACACCGTCAGCACCACGCGCTCGGCTTGTTCGATCAATGTACGTCGATCGTCACCAAACGCCTTGATATCTTCATCGATTTCTTTCGCAACACGACGGCGCAGCACAGCTTCAGAACCCAGCACGCGGTTCAGATCCGCCCCCTCTTCCTGCAAACCTTTGAGTTCGCGCTCAATCTTGATGCCTTCCATCTTCGCCAGCTGACGCAGACGGATTTCCAGAATATCTTCGGCCTGACGATCCGACAGTTCGAAGCGCGCGATCAATGCCGCCTTAGGATCGTCCGACTCGCGTATCAGCGCGATCACTTCATCCAGATTCAAAAACACGATCATCCGGCCTTCCAGCAGGTGAATACGATCGTTGATCTGCGCTAACCGGTGGGCACAACGGCGACGCACCGTCGCCAGTCTGAACTGCCCCCATTCGCGGATGATGTCGGTGATCGCCTTCTGCTTGGGGCGGCCGTCTATGCCTATCATCACCATATTGATCGACAACCCGCATTCCAGACTAGTGTGCGCCAGCAGGATAGTCATCAATTCATCGACCGACTGACGGCCGGATTTCGGTTCAAACACCAGACGCACCGCCTGATCCTTGTCCGACTCATCCGCCACCTTATCCAGCACCGACAGGATCAGTTGCTTGTTGTGCACCTGCTCCGCCGTCAGCGTCTTCTTGTTCAGCCTGAATTTCGGATTAGTCAGTTCCTCAATTTCCTCCATGATTTTCTTGGAAGATACACCGTGCGGCAGTTCATATACCGCCACGCGCCACTGACCGCGCGCCAGTTCCTCGACATGCCAGCGCGCGCGCATCTTCAGCGAACCGCGCCCGCTGCGATAACATTCGCGTATATCCAGCGGGGAAGAGATAATCTGTCCGCCACTGGGCAAATCAGGACCGGTGATGCAACTTAAAATTTCCTCATCCAGACATTCCGGATTCCGCACGCAAAGAGCTGCCGCTGCCCCCACCTCGCGCAGGTTGTGTGACGGAATCTCGGTGGCCATACCGACCGCAATCCCCGAAGCGCCGTTGAGCAGCACCATAGGCAGACGCGCCGGCAACATGGCGGGTTCCTGAAAATGACCGTCGTAATTCGGGATCATGTCCACCGTGCCCATGTCCAGTTCGGACAGCAGCACGGCGGCAATCGGCGTCAGACGCGCTTCCGTGTAGCGCATCGCTGCGGAATTATCGCCGTCACGCGAGCCAAAATTACCCTGCCCGTCTACCAGCGGATAGCGCAGCGAGAAATTTTGCGCCAAGCGCACCATCGCGTCATAGGCCGAGGAGTCGCCATGAGGATGGAATTTACCCAGCACTTCACCGACCACGCGGGCGGATTTCACGAAAGTGCTGTTGTGCGTGAGCCCCATCTCGCGCATCGCATACAGAATGCGGCGCTGCACCGGTTTCTGACCGTCGCAGACATCCGGCAGGGCGCGTCCCTTGACCACCGACACCGCGTATTCCAGATAAGCGCGTTCGGCATACTGCGCCAGCGGCACGGAGTCCCCTTCCGGCAAGGCCGGCAAAGGGAAAAACTGCCGCACCGCTTTTCCGCTGGCGACCACCGGCAATTCCTCGACTTCCGGGATGACTTCTACGACTTCAAACAGTTCTTTTTGAATCTCAGACATCGCCTGTTACCTCGTTTCCGTGAAACTCCAGCCATTCGCGGCGGGAGCCGGATTCTTTTTTCGCCATCAGCATATTCATGGTTTGTTCCGCCGCCACAAAGGACGCGGCCGTCAGCTCGACGCACAAGGCGCGCCGCGTGTCCGGACACATGGTGGTTTCCCACAGTTGCAGCGGATTCATCTCACCCAGCCCTTTAAAGCGCGAGATACTCCACGAACCCTCGCGCACTTTTTCCTTGCGCATCCGGTCTTCAATGGAGGAGAGCTCGTCGATATTCAGCGCGTACAGCTTACGCAGCGGCTTCTTACCCTGAGCGGGCACATCGATACGGAACAGCGGCGGTTGCGCCAGATAGATATGACCGCTCGCGATCAACTTGGGGAAATGGCGGAAAAATAGCGTCAGCAGCAAAGTGGCGATGTGCGAGCCGTCCACGTCCGCATCGGCCATAATGTAGATGCTGTGATAACGCAGACCGGACAGATCGACCGTGTCGTCCATGCCGTGCGGATCGACGCCGATCGCCACCGCGATGTCGTGCACCTCGGCATTCGAAAACAGCCGGTCGCGATCGACCTCGAAAGTATTGAGCACCTTGCCGCGTAAGGGCAAAATCGCCTGAAATTCCTTGTTGCGTCCCTGTTTGGCAGAGCCCCCCGCCGAATCGCCCTCGACCAGAAACAGCTCGTTGCGTGCCGGATTGTATTCCGCCGCATCGGTCAGTTTTCCGGGCAAAACGGCGACCGATGAACCTTTTTTCTTCTCGATCTTCTGCGTCGATTTCATCCGGCTCTGCGCCTGACGGATGGAAATCTCGGCAATTTTCTTGCCGTATTCGATGTGTTCGTTCAGCCACAACAACAACGGATCGCTGACCATGCCGGACACCAGCTTCAGCGCATTGCGCGATACCAGCTTTTCCTTGGTCTGCCCCTGAAAGGACGGATCGAGCAGCTTGGCGGATAACACGAAACTCACGCGTGAAAACACGTCATCGGAGACCAGCTTCACCCCTTTGGGCAACATATTGTGCAAATCGATAAAGCTCTTGACCGCGTTGTAGATACCTTCACGCAAACCGGAATCGTGCGTGCCGCCCGACCAGGTTGGAATCAGATTGACATAAGATTCGCGCGTGATCGCGCCCTCTTCCGCCCAGACAAAAGCCCAGGCAGCCCCTTCACCTTCGACGAAGGAATCATCGCCGCCTTTGGGGATGTAGCGTTCACCGGTAAAGATAGGCGCGGCCAGCTCCTGATCTGCAAGCGCCTCGGCCAGATAGCCGCGCAAGCCGTCAGGATAAGACCAGGATTTCACCTCACCGGTCTTCTCGATGTTCAGCGTCACCGTCACACCGGGCAGCAACACGGCTTTGGCGCGCAGTGCGCGTTCCAGTTGCGCTAAATTCACCGCAGGACTGTCGAAATATTTCACATCCGGCCAGGCGCGCACGGAAGTTCCAGTCTTGCGCTTGGCGCAATTAGCCACCCGCGCCAGGGGACTGACCGCTACGCCGTTTTCGAAACGCAGATAATGTTCACCACCATCGCGATACACCGTGATCTCGACCGCCGTCGACAGCGCATTGGTAACCGCCACGCCGACGCCGTGCAGACCACCGGCAAATTTATAGGCACCACCGGATTCCTTATCGAATTTACCGCCGGAGTGCAGCACCGTGAAGGCGACTTCGACTACCGACACGCCCTCTTCTGGATGTATGCCGACCGGAATGCCACGACCTTCATCCTGCACGGAAACGGAACCATCCGCATGCGCAGTGACGATGATGTTCTTGGAAAACCCGGCCAGCGCTTCATCGCAGGCGTTATCCACCACCTCGGTGATAATGTGGTTTGGATTATCCAGCGTCGTATACATGCCGGGGCGCTGGCGCACCGGTTCAAGACCGCGCAGCACCTTGAATGACGACTCGTCATAGGTCGTACTCACACCCCACCCCTTTTATCGCCGTTGAATACCGTCATAAACATAACCATTTGAATTTATTATTAATTATAGTAAAACACTGCCACACTAAACGCCATATTACAAAATCTGTAAGCAACCGATACAGGTCGGTCTTATGGCGGGTCATTTTATCAGCTTGTCCGTCTAAAAACCTGCCGTTAGCGAACCTTTAGGGTGCACCCCGTGCTATGCTGTGCAACTGTCATTTGCCAGCAGAAAAGTCAGACTAAACCCTAGCGAACGACACCTGAATAAATTTAAATATTTTTATTATTCAATAATATATAGCTAAACTATCACATGATCTTACGCAGCAGACCATCCGGATTCAAATTATTCTTTATTTTTCGCGGTTCGGTATTATCACAATTTTGGGGCGTACTACTGCTCAACATCGTACTGGCCACCATCGTGACATTGAGTCACGGCAATATCTACAGTCACAAAATCACGCTAACCGCGCTCCCATTCACCCTGATCGGTCTGCCATTAGCCATCTTCCTAGGATTTCGCAACAATGCAGCCTATGACCGCTACTGCGAAGGTCGTAAGTTGTGGGGTGAAATCGTCCTGCAGACCCGGAATTTTTCACGCCAATGCCTGAACTTGATTACCCACGATGCGCCACTAAACGCGCAGAGTGGACTTGCCGACATACGTCTCAGGATGATCTACCGCACCATCGCCTTCTCACATGCGCTGCGCCACCTGCTGCGTAACTCACAGGCCGACGACGAACTCAAACCACTGCTCGAATTTGACGAGTGGCAACATAGCGTACATTCAGCGAATATTCCGGACTATCTGATGCACCGCATGGGTCACGACCTACGACTGTGCATGGATGAAAAACGCCTCGGCGATTGCCTAGCCGCCAGTATAGACGCAACGATGTCGGCTATCACCGCTGCCGCTGCGGCCTGTGAACGGATCAAGGGCACGCCCATCCCCTTTTCCTATACGCTAATGCTGCACAGAACTGCTTATCTGTACTGCTTTTTACTGCCATTTGGCTTGGTCGATACGTTAGGGTTTATGACGCCCTTTGTGGTGGGGATCGTCGCCTACACCTTTTTTGGATTGGATGCATTGGGTGATGAAATCGAAGAACCTTTTGGCGACTCGCCCAATGATCTGGCACTCGATGCGATCTGCAGGGGAATAGAAATCAATCTGCGCGACGCATTAGGCGAAACCCATCAACTCACACCCATGACGCCGGTCAATTACTGTTTGATGTAGCAATCAGCGGGCCAATGAGGCCAGTTCCTGTTCACTGAACCCCGCTGCACGGCGGGCGCTCAGGTTAAACGGGCCGCGCAACACGGGCGCTGCGTGCTCCTGAGCTAAACGGGTATAGGTGGCGACCGGTTCCAGTCCGCGCGCCTCGCACAGATAACCATACCAGCGATTACCGATCGCGACATGGCCGATTTCATCCCTCAGGATAATCTCCATGATGGCGGCCGCCGCCAGATCTCCGGCCTGAGCCAGTTTATCGCGCAACGAGGGCACCACATCTAGACCGCGCGCCTCCATGGTACGCGGCACCAGCGCCATACGGGCGAGCACATCGAAACGGGTTTTGTCGGCCATTTCCCACAGACTGGCGTGTCCGGGGAAATCACCGTACACATGTCCCTGCGTTTTCAGATGTCCCGATAAAAGTGAAAAATGCAGCGCTTCCTCATCTGCCACCTGCAACCAGTCGGTGTAATAATCTGCCGGCATCCCGGCAAAGCGCCAGATCGCATCCAGCGCCAGATTGATCGCGGTAAATTCGATGTGCACCAGCGCGTGGATCAGAATCGCACGCCCCTCCAATGTCACCATGGAACGGTGTTTCACCAACCGGGGTGGAACCAGTTCAGGCTTATCAGGTATGCCGGGGATAGGCTGCGCAGTTTCCAAGACGGCAAGCGTATCCAGTTCGATTAACCCCGCGCGCCAATTCGTTGCCAAAGCCTGCACCCCCGCCACTTTTTGCAGCGGATCGGTTTCGGTCAGCCAATGCAACGCCGCCCGCCGCAATTCGTGTATTTGATCACTCATACAGGCGCCTTATTGAGCATCGCTTTTAATCTGGCCAGTTTATCCATGCCCTCGTCCTTGGTGACCACCTGCACAGCATCCGCATGTCCACCGGCGAACACCAGTTCGTCCTGCGGCATTTCCTCCATAAACCGGCTGGGTTCACACAAAGCCCAATCCTTGCCGCGCCGGCGGCGCTTGCAGTAACTGATTTGCAGACTGCGCTCCGCACGGGTGATACCCACGTACATCAGGCGGCGCTCTTCCTCTATCCCTTTGGCGTCGCTGTCCCTGAACGGCAGAATATCCTCCTCCGCGCCGATGATGAACACATGAGGAAATTCCAGCCCCTTGGACGCATGCAAGGTGGAGAGCGAAACCACATCCGGTTCTTTGTCTTTGCCTTCCAACATATTGATCAGCGCGATAGTCTGTACCATGGCAATCAACGATTTGTCATCCGCCTCGGACTTGCGTTTTAACCAGCCGATAAAGTCATCCACGTTCTTCCATTTGCTCTCGGCCTGACGCGACTCGTGTGTGTCGTACAACCAGGCTTCGTAATTGATCGCGCGCAGCAACTCATCGAGCAACTCACCGCAAGGATCAGATTCCGCCCTATCTTCCAACCTGTTGATAAATCTGCAAAATATCATCAAGTCTTCATACTGACGGGCGGGCAGCAAGGCTTCCACCTGCGCATCGAAGGCCGCCTCGAACAAACTGATGTGGCGCGTCCCGGCATAGCTCCCGAGCTTCTCCAACGTGGTGTTGCCGATGCCGCGTTTAGGCGTGGTAATCGCGCGGATGAAGGCCGGATCATCGTCCGGATTGGCGATCAGGCGCAGATAGGCGGTGATATCTTTAATCTCAGGCTTATCAAAAAATGACGTCCCACCGCTCACCGAATACGGGATGCGCTGGGTGCGCAACTGTTCCTCGAAGGCGCGCGCCAGATAATTACTGCGGTACAGGATCGCATAATCGGAAAATTTGGTCTGATGTTCAAACTTGTGGCTGATCAGCTTCATCACCACACTCTCCGCCTCATGCTCGTCATCTCGCGCGGCATAGATGCGGATCGGATCACCGATACCGTGATCGCTCCACAAGTTTTTCTCGAACACCTTGGTGTTGTGGTTGATCAGATGATTCGCCACCTTCAGGATACGCTGCGAGGAGCGGTAATTCTGCTCTAACTTGATGACGCGCAGATTGCTGTAGTCGGTGCGCAGATTGTGGAGATTCTCGACACTCGCGCCGCGCCAGGCATAGATCGCCTGATCATCGTCGCCCACGGCGGTAAACGCCGCCCGTGCACCCGCCAGCAACCGGGTCAATTGATACTGACAGTCATTGGTATCCTGATATTCGTCGATCAGCAAATAGCGCAGCTTATTCTGCCACCTCGCCAGCGCTTCAGGGTGCTGTTTGAACAGCACCACCGGCAGATGAATCAGATCATCGAAATCCACCGCCTGATAGGCGCGCAGCGTTTCCTGATAACGTTTGTAGATGCGCGCATAGGCTTCCAGTTCAGCGCTATCGGCGACCACCACGGCCTCATCCGGCGCGACAAACGCCGACTTCCAGTTGGAAATCTGTGTCTGTATGTCGCGAACTTCCTGCTTGTCGCCGGAATTGGTCAGTTCACTGATGATTTTCCACGTGTCGCTGGAATCGAAGATCGAAAACTGAGGCTTGTAACCTAACAGTTTCGCCTCCGCGCGCAGTATCGTCATGCCCAGCGAATGAAAGGTGCTCACCATCAGCCCCTTGGCATTCTTGCCCTGCAACAGATGTCCCACCCGCTCGCGCATCTCGTTGGCGGCCTTGTTGGTAAAGGTAATCGCGGCGATATTGCGCGCCTGATAGCCGCACTCTTCCACCAGATAGGCGATCTTGTGGGTGATCACGCGCGTCTTACCGCTGCCCGCGCCCGCTAATACCAGTAACGGGCCGTCGAGGTACATCGCGGCTTCGCGCTGCGCAGCATTGAGTTTACTTAACATAGCTTGATACGAGGGAATAAAAAGTATAGTGAAGATGTAAAAGACTAAGGTAAAAACATTCTGAATCGCCCGCCGTTGGCATTACTCAACGCGACGGCATAATCATCAGCCTAAAGCCGAAACTCGACGACTCCGATTTAAATAGTCCTAAACAATGGAATAAATCCATGCTTAGCGCATTGAAATTAAATAAAAACTATTATTCAATGAGTTAGAATAAATCCTGGTAGCGTACAGTAATCGGATAACGCCAATCCTTGCCATACCCTCGCTCGGTAATGCGCACCCCTACCGTTGATTGACGACGTTTGTATTCACTCAACTGTATCAATCTAACTACCCGGCGCACATCTGCCTCATGGTAACCCAGTGCAATGATTTCCGGGATAGCCATGTTTTGCTCGACGTAACTCTCCATGATGGCATCGAGCACCTCATAGGGCGGTAAATTATCCTGATCGGTCTGATCGGCGCGCAATTCGGCACTGGGTGCCCTGGTGATGATGCGTTCAGGAATCACGTAGCCTTGTGTATTGCGATATCGCGACAAGCGATACACCAGCATTTTACCCACGTCTTTGAGCACCGAAAATCCGCCCGCCATATCGCCATACAGCGTGGCATAACCGACGCTCATTTCGGACTTATTGCCAGTCGTCAGCACCAGTGAACCAAACTTATTCGACAATGCCATCAACAGCGTACCACGTATGCGTGCCTGCAAATTCTCTTCCGTTGTGTCTTCAGCCCGCCCCGCAAAGCTCGACTGCAAGGTATTCAGATAGCCTTGCAAGATCGGCTCGATAGAAAATTCATCGTATTTCACGCCGAGTATCCTGACCATTTCACGCGAGTCATCCAGACTAATCTGCGCCGTATAGGGAGAGGGCATCATCACCGCATGTACCTTATCAGCCCCTAGCGCATCGACTGCGACCGCAAGCGTCAAGGCGGAATCGATACCGCCGGATAAACCCAGCAACACACCGGGAAAACGATTTTTACCAATATAATCCTTCACACCCAAACACAGAGCCCGATATACGCCTGCCTCCAAGTCCGGCAGCGCAACCATTTCACCGACGGGCTGCGCATCGACGGACAAAATTAATATTGACAAGGCCTCGGTAAACACATCGCATTGCGCCGTCAATTTCCCGGCACTGTCGAGGGCAAATGAGCCCCCGTCAAACACTAACTCGTCCTGACCGCCGACCATGTTCGCATAGACGACCGACATACCAGTCTCATCGACCCGGGATCGCAGCGCTTCGTATCGAGCATCCTGTTTATTCATGGCAAATGGTGAGGCATTCAACACCAGCAAAACTTGCGCGCCAGCCTCATGTGCCCTTTGCGCAGCCTCAGGATGCCAGACATCCTCACAAATGTTGATGCCAAAACAAATCCCATCTATTTCAAACGTGACTGCTTGTTCGCCGCGAGAAAAATAACGTTCCTCATCGAATACCGAATAATTGGGCAGTGCGTGTTTGAGGTAAGTGGCGACCACCCTGCCATCTCGCAAAAGGGATGCTGCGTTGTAGCGCTTACCGTCATGCTCATGCGGATGACCGACGATCACGGCAACACCTGAAATACCAGCGGCCAGTTCGTTCAAGGCCTCGCTACATGCCTGAAAAAATCCGTTTCTTAGCAACAAATCTTCCGGCGGATAGCCGCACAAACTCAGCTCCGGCGTCAGCATCAATTGCGCACCAGCGTCATGAGCCTGCCGGGCACAATTTAAAATTCGAGAACAGTTTTCTTTCAGATCACCTAATACACAATTGATTTGTGCGATTGCCAGTTTCATATTTTCACTAAAAAACATTAAGGTAATGCATCTTATTCCATTTAGCTCGTATGTAAATGAAAAATAGTCGTAAAAAAAGCGGGCTGTTTCCAGCCCGCTTTTTTAACACCAGAACAATTACTCAGTTACACGCACTTGCTTAGATTCTTTAACAACAGAAGTGATTTCAACACGACGGTTTAATGCACGACCAGCCTTAGTCTTGTTGTCAGCAACAGGACGGACTGATGCTTCACCCTTAGTAGAGATGCGATCAGCCGAAACACCCTTCTTGACCAGGTAAGCCTTGACAGAAGCTGCACGTGCAACCGACAGCTTTTGGTTCAGTTTTGCAGAACCTGTGCTGTCCGTGTGACCGGAAACAGCCAAGTTAGATTCCTTATATTTCGCTGCAAATTCAACAACCTCATTCAACTTCTTATCAGCGGTACGCATCAATTTTGCAGAGTTAGTCGCGAAATTTGCGCCTTCGATTGTCACTGGCTTGTCAGAGAAAATCGTCTTAAAAGACTCTTTAGGCGCAACAATAGGTGCAGGTGCTGCAACCGGTGCTGGTTTAGCAACTTCCTTAGCCACAACCGGTGCGGCAACAGCAGCTACGACTGCAACAGGGGCAACATAAGGGCTGTCGAAGTAATAATTCACACCAATGGTGAAGTTATTGTTGTTCAACTTAGTACCGTTAGATTTGCTCGACGTGTTGGTGTATTCACCGGCCAAACTCCAGTGCGCAGCGATTTTGTACTCAACACCCAAACCCAGATGAGCGCCCGAAGAAGAACCCGTCAAACCGTTACCGGTGAAACGACTGGATGCGTAACCCAGTTTTGCATAAGGCAGCCAGTTGCCAGAAGGTAGACCTAGCTTGAGGTCAACACCGTAGACATCGCTACCGTAATTATTTACGACGCCAGCAGGCGTACTACCATGAGTCTTCTTCTGATTGAAATCAGCAAAACCATCCACGCCCAACAGGAAATCACCCTTATCCCAGTTGTAACCGCCTTCAATACCATAGGTATTTCCGCTAGCCTTACTAAAGTTAGGTTGCAGCGCTGTTCCGCTAGCCGCAACATCAGAGCGGTTAGAACCTGCTTTCGCACCAACCCAGCTACCGGAAAATTCACTGGCTTGTGCAACAGAAATACTCAACAGCGCAGCTGCGAGGGTGATAGTCATTGTGCTTTTTTTCATCATTACTTCCTAGTTTAAAATTTAAAAATAGTTTACTTCTATACAGGGTGAAGACCTGACTTAACAGGCAACGCAAGCGCGGCATTCTACACCCGCGTATAGACAAAGTTCAAAGGCGAACTTCAATTATTCGGTGACAGGCACTTTCTTTTCTTCCTTGATCACAGAACGCACCACCACACGGCGATTTTGTGCGCGCCCTGCTTCAGTGTTGTTATCCGCAATCGGTTGATCGAAGCCAAAACCTTCGGTCGTGATGCGTTTAGCGGAAACTCCGCGTTTGACCAGCGCATCTTTGAAAGCAGTTGCACGACGTACAGACAACTTCATGTTGTACGCTTTTTTTGACGTCGCCGCACGGAAGTCGGTGTGACCTGAAATCGTCAGTTGCGCATCGGGGTAACGCTTGGCAAAGTCAGATACATCATCCAGCGTCTTTTTCGCCGCCGCATTCAACTTAGCCGACTTAGCATCGAAGTTAACACCCGAGTAAGTGACCGGCTTTTCTTCCAGTAAGGTCTTCCAGACAGTTTCTTTAGGTTGAGGCTTGGCTTCTACAGGAACTGCAACTTGAGGTATGACAACAGCAGGTGTAGAGACAACCTTAGGCGCTTTTTTAACAACGGGAGCAGCAGGCTTCACCGCAGCAATGGCTGCTACGATCGGTGCCACACGAGGCGTATCGAAGTAGTAATTGATGCCTAGGGTTACATTGTTGTTCGTTGACTTCAGGCCGGTTGATTTTCCAGCCATAGAGGTAAATTCACCCGCCACACTGAAATGAGGTGCAAACTTGTACTCAACACCCAACCCTAAATGTACGCCTGAAGCATTGCCTGTCAAAGCGCCTCCCGTCCATTTATTGGAACCAAAACCCAACTTCGCGTAAGGCAGCCACTGGCCTTTAGGCAAACCCGCCTTTAAATCCGCCCCGACCACATCGCTACCGAAGTTAATCGTACCCGCTGAACTTGTATGATCGACCTTCTGATTATAATCAGCGAAGCCATCCACGCCCAGCAATATGCTGTTTACATCCCAGTTATATCCGCCTTCAAAACCATAGGTACTGGCATTTGCAGAACCCAGCGCAGCACCGGCGTTGGTTACATCAGAACGATTGACACCGGCCTTAGCACCCACCCAACCACCCGTGAATTCACTGGCTTGCCCTACTGACACACTGAGCAGCGTCGCGGCCAAGGCCATCATCATGGTACTTTTTTTCATTATTATTCCCTAAATATTAAAATCAGTTAGCCGTTGAGCACCGAAATAAACGCTTTTTCAAAAAAGTTGAAGCCAGTCTGCGGCCTCAAAAAATTTTCATACCCCGTTAGATTAATGATTATCCACGCCGTGAGCAAGCAGAAAGTAATATCCAGCCTTAAACGCAACGATTTTAAGCAGAAAATCCATTTAAAGCAGCATCGCCCGCTGGCGCCTTGCCTCAAACAAACAGATACCGGTGCTCACCGATACATTCAAACTCTCCACACTACCCAACATCGGAATGCGCACTAATTCATCACAGGTCTCCATCGTCAAACGGCGCAAACCTTCTCCTTCTGCACCCAAAACAATCGCCAGCCCGCCGGTGTGTTTGAAGCTATGCAAGTCCTGTTTCGCCTCACCGGCAGCCCCGACCACCCAGATATTCTGTTCTTTCAACTCGCGCAAGGTGCGCGCCAGATTGGTGACCGTAATATAGGGTACGGTTTCTGCCGCTCCGCACGCCACTTTTTCAACTGTTGCCGTGATGCCCACTGCACGATCCTTAGGCGCAATCACCGCATGCACGCCAAAGGCATCCGCACTGCGCAGACAGGCACCCAAATTATGAGGATCCTGAATGCCGTCCAGCACCAGCAGCAATGGCGGCTCAGTGAGTGTGTCCAGCACATCGGACAAATGCTGCACACGGCGCGCCGCATCGACACGGGCCGCGATACCCTGATGGCGAGCGCCCCCCGCCATGCCATCCAGACGAGCGCCATCTACAGGAATTACGCGCACACCGCTCGCCTCAGCCAGTTTGATCAGATCGCGCATGCGCGGGTCCTGACGCCCTGATTGTTGATAAATTTCCATCACACCATCCGGATTTTGACGAATCCGCGACGTCACCGCATGAAAACCATAAATAAGTCTTAAATCAGCCATGCTTTTTCTTCCCCTTTGTTTTCTTAGGCTTCGCTGTCGACTCTGCATTGACCTCGGCCACCACGCCATCCAACACAAAGTCAATCTTGGTGCTTTCCATATCCACCTTGACGACACGCACTTCGACCCGATCTCCCAGACGATAACTTTGTCCGGTACGCTCACCCAACAAGTGATGTTTGGCCGCATCGTAATGGAAGTAATCCTTACCCAGTTCAGAAATATGCACCAAACCTTCGACGTACAAGTCATCCAGCGAGACAAACATACCAAAACTGGTGACCGACGAGACAGAACCGGTAAACACGCTGCCCAGATGGTCGCGCATATAAAAACACTTCAACCACGCCTCAACATCACGGGTCGCGTCATCTGCGCGTCGTTCGGTCATCGAGCAATGGATACCTAGCTCCGCCCACTTCTGTGCCGGCTTGTATTGCTTACCCTGCAATACCGCTTTAATGGCACGATGCACCAGCAAATCCGGATAACGTCTGATCGGCGAAGTAAAGTGCGCATAAGCCTCGTAACCCAGCCCGAAGTGGCCAATATTTTCAGGTTCATACTTAGCCTGACGCAAGGAGCGCAACATCACCGTCTGCAGCAAACCCGCATCAGGACGACCCTTGATTTTCTTGAGTAATTTTGAGTAATCCGCCGCCTGCGGGTCATCATCTCCAGTCAATCCAAGACCGAACTCTTTCATAAATTCACGTAAAGCTTCCAGTTTTTCCGGTGTCGGCCCCTGATGAACACGGTACAAAACAGGATGATGATGCTCATGCAGGAATCCCGCCGCGCACACATTGGCGGCAAGCATACATTCTTCGATCAACTTGTGCGCATCGTTGCGTACCACGGGGACAATGCGATCTATCTTACCCTGATCGGTGAAAATCATCTGCGTCTCAACCGTTTCAAAGTCAATCGCACCGCGCTTGTCACGCGCCTTCAACAACTTCTGGAACAAATCATATAAATGTTGCAGATGAGGCACGATAGCCTTGTTTGCTAAGGCCAGCTCGCCATCGGGCTGCGCCAACATCTCGGCCACCTGGGTATAAGTCAGGCGCGCATTGGAGTACATCACCGACGGATAAAAACGGTATTTACCAATCTCACCGCTATTACTGATATGCATATCGCAAACCATGCACAAGCGATCCACTTGCGGATTCAATGAACACAGACCGTTAGACAACTCCTCCGGCAGCATCGGGATCACGCGGCGCGGAAAATACACCGAATTACCGCGCAAAATCGCCTCGCGATCCAAGGCATCATTGCTCTGCACATAATGGCTGACGTCGGCAATCGCCACCACCAGACGGTAACCGCCCTTTTCCGGCGTGCAATACACGGCGTCATCAAAGTCCCGCGCCGTCTCACCATCTATGGTCACCAGCGGCAGATGCCGAATATCCTCGCGTCCGGCCCAATCGTCAGGTGCAACCACAGGCGAGATGGCTTTCGCCTGTTTTTCCGCGTCATGCGGAAATTCGTGCGGCAGATCGTGTTTGCGCAAAGCGATCTCAATCTCCATGCCCGGATCGGCGTAATTACCCAGCACCTGTACGATACGACCAATCGGCTGCGCATGCTTGTCCGGATGCTTGATGATTTCCAGTATCACAACCTGCCCTGCTTGAGCGCCGCCCACCCCACCTGCTGCGACCAGAATATCCTGGGTGATGCGGCGATTCTCGGCAACCACAAACTGAATACCATGCTCCTCAAACAAACGACCCACCACTTTGTTGTTTGCCCGTTCCAACACCTCGACGATCTTGGCTTCAGGACGACCGCGACGATCGACCCCACCCTGACGCACCATCACCACATCGCCGTTCAAGACTTGATGCATTTCCTTTTCAGACAAAAACATATCAGGACTGCCGTCTTCAGGAATCAGAAAGCCGAAGCCGTCAGGATGACCTTGCACCTTGCCCTTGATCAAATCCAGCTTATCCATCACGCAGATCGCACGTTTACGATTGCGCATGATCTGACCATCTCGTTCCATCGCACGCAATCGGCGGGAGAACAGATCTTCTTCATCGCGCTCGATAAGCAACATATCAAGCAGCTCATCGTCACTCATAGGGGCACCCTGCTCGTTCAAAATCTGCAAAATAAATTCGCGACTCGGCAGCGGATGTTCATATTGTTCACGCTCGCGCTCGAGGTGAGGATCCTGCAAACGTAAATTATTTTTCTTTTTCATTGACAATTTTTCCTTTAGCTATAAAATGCGCGGCTTCAGCAAGAAACATTGCTTGCCCAGATGGCGGAATTGGTAGACGCGCACGGTTCAGGTCCGTGTGCCGTAAGGTGTGGAGGTTCGAGTCCTCTTCTGGGCACCAGTATTAGTAATCAAAAGCCCCGTGATCATTAGGTTGTGGGGCTTTTTTACGTCTGTTTGGTACAGTTCCGATACACGATTAGCCGCAGTTACCCACATCTTCCCGCTTTCTGGTGTACCATATTTGCACCACGACTGTACCAAACTCAAAATGGCGACCTTTCAAAAAAGAAATACAAACTGGAGAGCCGTAATTCGGCTCAAGGGTGTTTCCACATCAGCGACATTCTCAACTAAGGCCGAAGCGCAGGCTTGGGCAACTAGAGAAGAGGCGGCAATTCTAGCAGGAAAGCGCGGTGACGTACCCAACAAGACGTTTGGCAACCTGCTTGAGAAATACCGGGACGAGGTAAGCATCACCAAAAAAGGCGAACGCTGGGAGACAATGCGACTTAACCTGACATGCCGCGATCCAATTGCGCAGGTCAATTTGCGGGAATTCGATGCAAGAAGCATTGCGGCGTGGCGCGACCGTAGACTGACTCAGGTCTCACCCGCATCAGTCCGCCGGGAATGGAACCTACTGAGCAGCGCGTGCAGCATTGCAGTCAAAGAGTGGAAATGGCTCACAGAGAATCCCATGAGCGAAGTAAAGCGCCCTCCCCCGACCGAGGCGCGGGACAGAATAGCCACGCAGGATGAAATCGAGCGAATTCTATTTGCCATGCGCTATGACAGGGACAGTACACCAACTACGGTAACCTCCAGAGTGGGCGCGACTTGTTTATTTGCCGTTGAAACAGCGATGCGTGCTGGGGAGATTGCGGAACTGACGTGGGACCGGGTTTTTATCGACTTGAAATATTGCAAA